>Ga0209700_107898_pt1 | contig 14375 bp, 8 predicted proteins | sample SiratroredBW_FD_187528 | JGI IMG/M metagenome (GOLD analysis project Ga0209700, IMG submission 187528) | Root nodule microbial communities of legume samples collected from California, USA - Siratro red BW (SPAdes) (version 2) | ecosystem: Host-associated > Plants > Roots > Nodule | place: USA... | reverse complement strand
CACATTTCTAGATCCTAGACTCAAGTCTTCAAACTTCAAGAAATCTTCATCCATCCTTCACATGATCTAGAGCATCTTCACTTGGTTGAATTCATCAAATCACTGCAGCAGTCCACTGGTGCTAACATTGATTTCTTCTTCCAAATGTTTTTCACACCACTATGCTTGAGGGTTTTCCCATAAGTGACTTCGACCTGACACGCTCTGTTATAGACTTGCTCACCAGTTAAAGGTGGAGGTGTTGTTCTGTCTTCCTGACAACCATTAAAAGCTTTTTTCAACCTACGGTAAGGGTGATTACGTTTCAAAAACCTTCAATGACCAATGTAACATGTCTTCCTCCCATGTTTTAGCTGATGGTAACTTGTGTTCTCTTCACATATCGGGCAAGCACTATGTCCTTTGACACTATAACCACTTAGATATTCATATGCTAGGAAATCGTTAATCGTGCAAAATAACAATGCTCGCAAATTGAAATTGACCTTTCCATATGCATCAAAAACCTCGATGCCTGCATCCCATAACAACCTCAAATCCTCTATCAGAGGACTTAGATAAACATCTATGTCATTTCCAGGTTGCCTTGGTCCTGATATCATCATAGACAACATTATATATTTTCTCTTCATGCACAACGACAAATTATAAATAATTAGCAAAACATGCCATGAACTATGTTTGCTACTTAAATTACCGTACGGATTCATTCCATCAGTTGCAAGACCAAGTCTGAGATTTTTTGAATCACTTCCAAACTCAAGATACAAAGAGTCGATTTTCTTCCATTGTGGTGAATCGGCAACATGTCTTAACAACCCATCACATTTTCTTCCACTTGAATGTCATCTCAAGTTCTTTGCATCGTTAACATTGGCAAAAAAATGTTTTAAACATGGTATAATTGGAAGATACCACAATACCTTGGCAGGAGGACCCTTTTTCATGTCATCTTCATCCTTGTCATCATCCTTTACTTTGTATCTTGATACTCCGCATCTGGGACACTTATGCAATCCTTCGAATTCTTTTCTATACAATATACAATCATTTGGACAAATATATATTTTTCGGTACTCCAAACCCATTGGACACAATATCTTCTTGGCCTCATAATGACTGGTCGACAATGTATTATCTTGAGGAAGTATTTCATGCAAAAATTCAAGTAATTTAGTAAAACTTCTATCAGTCAATCCATTTCTTGCCTTCATATTAAATAACCATAATACTACTGACAAACATGTGAAACTTGAAAAATTGGGATACAATTGTGTTAGTGAATCATCTTTCAAAGAATCAAACACATGGGCTTGGTGGACACTCTCTCCTCCAATATCACGAATCATGTCATCCATGCAGTCTTCAGAATATAGATTAAAATGTTCACATTTATTTTGCTCAGATGCATATGGTAAGTCTAGAACTTCACCATGCCAAGTCCACGTTGTATAGTTCTTCAAGAAACCATCACAAAGAACATGCTCTCATATCAACTCAATATCTAGTCTTTTTAAATTCACACACTTCACACACAGACAGTAATATCTTCCATTTATTGTTGTTTCATTCCGTTTAGCAAATTCTAAAAAATCTTCAACACCTTTCTCATACACATCACTAATCCGATTAGCATTTATCCAACTTCGATCCATCACTGCATTTAGTTAAAGATTTCCATATAGATTACTTTATGTCCAAATAAACTAAAACATTGTCGAGGATCGAACATCCCCAGACTCAACCGAAACGCCTTTCTTAATTATCAAACTATACACAAATACCATTTCAATACAAATAAGCATTTCAATCTTACAAGCATTCTAATATTCAAGAATGCTCAAATAAAATACAAAATTGTCGGGGATCGAACATCCCCAGACTCAATCCAAATGCGTTTGTTATATATCAAACTACATACGAATAACATTTTAATAAACACAAGCATTCCAATCAATCAAGCATTTCAATATTCAACAATGATCAAATAAAATATAAAATAGTGGTTCAATACATACCTGTTGTAGAGTAGTGGTGCGGCGACGGCGACTTTACAAAGAGATTATCTCCAAAAGACAAATGCAGCAAAAACAAACACTTGCAAAACCATCAAAACCAATCAAATAGTCCATAAAACATCTAAACCAGTGAAATGAAACAAAAAAGATGGAGAAACGAAGCTTATAGCATAATGCTTACCTCAAACGAAGCTTCAATGAGAATGACACCGTTCAGAGCAACCAACCAACTGTGATGAAGGAGGAAACCACAAATGGAGGTGAAGGAAGCAAGAATGGAGGTCGAAAATGGCGAAGAAAGGCTCGGAACAGTGACGGAGGCGCGCGCAGTGGGAGAAAGAAGAAAAGTGAAGGAGAAAATGCGCGCTGGGAGATTAAAGAAGGAGAATAACGTCGGTTGGGAGGGGGAACCGACGTTCTACTCACTGACATCGGTTGGGAGAGGCCAATCGACGTCATTAAAACCTAAAGTTACCCAAAATCCACTCCCAATTCACCCCCACAAAGTCGCTGCACACATGACGTCGGTTACTGGGCCAAAACCGACGTCATTTTCCTCCACATAACGTCGGTTGGCCTCTCCTAACCAACGTTATGCACTCACCGCAAAAAAAAAACTTAAAATTTAAAATTTTAATTTTTACAGTGTTTTCGAGGACGATTATAAGTGGTAACTGACGTCATGTATGTATACCGATGTCGGTTTATTAAAAACCGACGTCATAATGTTCATTTATTTACAAATATGCCACTGCATTTTTTCCAATATCGGTTTTTTGTTTAACCGACATTATATTGACGACGTAGAAACCCTTTTTTCTACTAGTGGTTGCTACTCTTAACCGATGTAGAAAAAACTGAAAAAATAAAAATTCAAAATTTGGTTTGGCATTGAACCTATTACATCGATTGTGAGCCTCAACTGATATAATAGGTGCTAGATACTACATCAGGTGTCTATTACGTCGGTTCTCGCTACAACCGATGTAATATGCTCCAGCGTGTTCAAAAATTCAAATTTTGAGTGAGCGCGCATGGATTTATTAACCTAGTATTTCAATGCTTTCATTATTTATGTTTTCCTAGCAGCTTCGTTGAGTTTCTCTTGTGTGTTCTTTGTGTTTTCACATCTTCCTCTTTTAACCCTTCAAAGTTCCATTTATGAACAAAACGGTGAAGAACTCTGAGCTCCAAAGCCGACAATACCTCATATGCAGTGATTGATCTTTAACGAAGTTATCTCAACGAACTTGAGGTCAAAACATTGACACCGTTTGTGAAATGGAAAATTGGTTCCAAAGACAAACTCTCGCTTCCCTTAGCCCTCGATTGGGGTCTTGACATCCAATAGTCACACATCGCTTAGGAGTCGAGACCAATGACAATTTAAATACACCTTCTCCCAAACCTTTGACACGTCTTTTAAAAACAAAATTGTGATGGAGTTCCAAACTTTAAACATTCTCTTCAATATATAATAAGCACAAGATTTTTGTGAATGTACAACGTTAACTTAAGACTATGTGTGTATTGTCTAAGAATAATAATACTTTATCAATTGTAAAAAGATTACACAATGTATTATTTGTCAGATGAAGTAATTACATCTTACATGATTTACTGTGAACAATAACCTTTCGTCTTACAAACTAAATGTGATCATATTTTATATTTTATTATTTAAGAGCACTTAATAAAAACATGAAATTGTTGAATTTTTTCCTCAAACAATATATATTCAATCAACTTCTTATTTTAATATTTTGTTATTATATAGGATCCATTTTTTATTTTTATGATTATAATATTTATTTAAATACAATATTTGTATTATTATTTTTTTATATTTGATATGTGTAATTTATAGTTTGAATAAAAACATTGTTGTGAAAATAATATAGAATCAGAAGAGTGGAAAAAATTGTGACTGTATTACACGAAATAGTTGATACGTGCATATGAAATTTTTGGTAGCTAAGTACTTCACATGCATTAATATTTAAAATACCCCAACTAATATTCTTTATATTAAATTGTTTTTATATTATTATTTAAATTATTTTTAATTTAATTCATTATTAAAGTACAAACAACAAAATATAAGTATTAATTTATTATTATTTGTTTTCATTGTTTATTAACTATTTTTTAAACTCCTCATTTTGTGAATTTTTTAAGGGAAGTTTTGCTAGTTCTTAGGAAAAACCAACTTTTTCCAATGTAGATAAATGTACCTTTTGTGTAGATAGTGTTGTATTCTTAGGTTTCATTGTCAATAAAAATGGGGTTCATGTGGACTCCTCAAAAATAAAATTCATCCATGAGTGCCCACCCCAAAGAATGTAGGAGAAGTAAGGAGTTTTCGTGGTTTGACAAGTTTTTATAGAAGATTTGTTCCTAACTTCTCTAATCTAGCTTCACCTCTCAATGAGTTGGTCAAGAAAGATGTTACATTCCATTGGGGCGAAAAACAAGAGAATGTTTTTCAAAAGATAAAGTTCTTACTCACTAATGCATCCATTTTGGCTCTACTTTATTTTTCTAAACCTTTTGAGCTAGAGTGTGATGCATCAGGAGTAGGCATAGGTGTTGTGTTACTTCAGGGTGGTCACCCCATTGCATATTTTAGTGAAAAACTATATGGTGCCACTTTTAATTATCCCACCTATGACAAAGAACTTCATGCTTTGATAAGGGCACTTCAGACATTGGAACATTATCTTGTGTCCCAAGAGTTTATTATTCATAGTGATCATGAGTCACTTAAGTATTTGAAGGGTCAACATAAATTAAATAAAAGACATGCTAAGTGGGTGGAATTTCTAAAACAATTTCAGTATGTAATCAAGTATAAGAAGAGCAAAATTAACATTGTGGTCGATGCTTTATCTCGGAAGCATTTGTTGTTTTCTAAATTAGGAGCCCAAATTGTTGGATTTGATAGCATTACTCAATTATATTCTCAAGATCCTAAGTTTTCATCCATTTTCACCAAATGTCAACAAAAACCTCAAAGAGGGTACTATGTAAATCAAGGGTATCTTTTTAGAGAAGGAAAGTTATGCATACCCCTTGGTTCACATAGGAAACTTCTTGTAAAAGAGTCACATGAAGGGGGTTTTATGGGTCACTTTGGGGTAGAGAAGACCTTAAGCATATTAAGAGAAAAATTCTTTTGGCCCCACATGAGGCGAGATGTACAAAGGTATTGTTATAAGTGCATTTCTTGTTTACAAGCAAAATCTAGAGCCATGCCTCATGGATTGTATACCCCACTACCTGTTGCTTGTGCTCCCTAGGAGGATATTAGTATGGACTTTGTCCTTGGGCTACCTAGAACTCAAAGGGGGTTTGATTTTATTTTTGTGGTTGTGGATCGATTTAGCAAGATGACACATTTTATTCCATGCCACAAAGTAGATGATGCTAGTAATATCTCTAGGCTCTTCATCAGGGATGTGATTAGGCTTCATGGTCTACATAGTGTCCGATAGAGATCCTAAGTTCATTAGTCATTTTTAGAGAACTCTTTGGGGAAGACTAGTAACTAAATTTAATTTTTCTACTTCATGTCAATCCTTAAACGGATGGACAAACAGAGGTTGTTAATTGGTCTCTATCCATTATGTTAAGGGCAATCTTGAAGGGTAATCACAAGTCCTGGGATGAATACCTTCCTCATATTGAGTTTGCCTACAGTAGGGTAGTTCATAAGACTATCCAACTTTCACCTTTTGAGGTTATATATGGGTGTAATCCTCTCACTCCCAAAGATTTGATACCTTTGCCCAATCTTATTGATTTTGTTCATAAAGAAGGGACATCTAAGACTGATTTTATAAGAAAATTACATGAGAAGGTTAAAATTCAAATACAACAACAAAGTGATAAATATGTTAGGAAAAACAATAAGGGGAAGAGAGATATAAGTTTTGAAGAGGGAGACTGGGTTTGGATTCACTTAAGAAAAGATAGATTTCCAAACCAAAGAAAGTCAAAACTCAATGTCAACACTCAATTTCGTCTGGGCAAATAAAAATTATTTTTGCAAATAAAAAATAAAAAAAGATAAAATAAAAGAGTAAAAATAAGAAAAAAAAACTTTTTAACCTGTGTTATTTAGTTTCTTTGCCATTTAGGATAAATAATAAAAAGAACTTTGACTTTATAAATAAAGTTTGATTAAATAATAATAAAAAATAAGATAAAATTAAATTTGTAAAAAAAATAATAAAACAACAAAAAAGGTGTTGGGTCTGTCTTATAATAAATTGAATAAAAAAATTAAGTGAGCCCAATTGAACATGGAGGTTCATTTATAAAAAAATGTTTTGATCCAGTTTGACAAAAATAAAAAAAGAGATTTTCTGAAGTCCAATTCTAGTTGTCAAAAATAAAAATAAAGTTACTATTACCTCACTTCTATATTAATTGTGCTTGCCACATAAGCATGTTCCCAGCCCTTCAACTCTTCACTGCCCATTCACGTTTCTGTAGCTTTAGTACCCTTTCAATTCAATTCTTTTAGTTAGTGATTGACAAATTTTATCTCTCTTGATTAAGGGCTGTAAATGCACCCTTTTCACCTCTTTGCCTTCTCTCATGCTAATTGCATTCAGCCTTCATACTTATCCCATTCAGCCCTCATAGATTCCCTGACTGTTCATATTTTTTTAACTTTAATGGTTTGTTTCTCTTCTTCATTGCACTCAGATTTATTTCATAATAAAATGTAATCATACAGTCTTAAAAAAGGAGTTAATATAGGGTTGGGACAATTGATTTTTAATTAAGAACAATGATGTTGAGTTTTACTGTAGGAGATGGATGAATTATCAAACAAAGATATAAAAAAAAGACAGACACAATAGGGGACACAGTTTTTACAAAACAGTAGCATTACAGGTTTCTCAAAGATATATAAATTCAAAGAGGAAATTGCAGAGAAGGAAAAAGGTTAAAGAAAATTCTTCTGGAGATCTTCAACTGGTACGTCTATACTTACCTTCATATAATTATATAACTGTAATGTGACTTGATGTGTATGTAATAAGCATGTGATTCCATGTTTGCTTGACCTTTGCAAATGTAATATCTGTTAGTTACTTGCATAATTTATTGCCTGATTGAAATAGGGTTTAGTAAGAGGTAAATATACCTCTAAGAGATTACTACTTTATGCATTTTCTCAAACAAAACCACCAGACAGTTGTCCCACATGATCTTGTGCTCTCTACATTCACCTTGGCAATGCAAAATAAAATATAATAATAAAAGACAAAAAGTAAAATATAATATAAGATAAAATGAATGTGTTACATTTTATAATTAAATTTCTATTCAGTACTAATATTTGTTATTTTATATGTTTATGTTGATACTTAACAAAATTATAAAATTATAATCCATATATAAATGTTTTTACCAATAACTATTATTATATAAGAAGTGGACTTCAAGCCTAACTCAACCTAAAGTCCACTTCTTAATACGGTATCAGAATCTATCCTAATAAGGTTGTTAGGCATCTCGGGCTACCCGCTATCAGGCCGTTATCGGATCACCCTTACATATAAGTTTCACGTTCAAGTTGAGGAGTCTCAGCGTGATGGGAGTGTGTTGGAGATCCCACATCAACTAGAGATGAGACCTTTCAATAGTTTATAAGTATTTGCGAACCTTATTTTACAGGCCGATTTTTTAAGGTTGAGCTAGGCTTAAAGTCTACTTCTTAATAATAACTAGGAGAGCTTCAAATACAACATGTTTTATATATCGAAGGCCAACTGACGTGGTCTTGTATTACTTGTATGTGATATAATTTGTATGTGGGATATGTAGTACTTTGTATCTCTAAATATAAATTTTGTAGATAACTTTTCTGAACCGTCTTTTCTTATTCAGTCTTTTAGTAGTAGTTTTGGTATAATTTGTGTTTTATAAGGTTAAAGTATCCCTAAAGTACTTTTATTTATATATATTTTATTGTCAAGTAAAAATAAACACATCTTTCATTCTTCTCAAAATAGTTTCGTATTGAGAATATAAGAAATGTTTAAATGAAGAGGGTAAAGTGTTGCTTTGTCAATGTTTTATGACAATAAATCATTAGATTTAAATCATTATTTGTTCTCTTTTACTAAATGACTTGATGCACTTAAAGTATTGTCTAAAAAAATAATAATCACTATGCATGCTTTAGATTTTCTATTTAATAAAGATATGAAAGCTAAACATCTAAATTCATAAAACACTTATTAGATGTTAGGATGAATGTAATGACAATACAAGAATAGAATATAAGTGTTGTTTTAAAATAAAGTTTTTGAATTACATTGACATATGAGTTATACAATTTTTGAATTTATATACACAATTTCGAGAAAGTCTTCCGAATAAAATATAACCCTATAAACATGTATTTTTCTTTATACTAAATACTCTTTTATTGTCATTAAACTCTTTTATCTAGGTTATAAATGCTTTAATGTGAACAAAATGTTTTATCTATTTCTTTTAATAGGATTGAAACATTCTTAAAAATGTTTCTATTAATTTTACTTTTTGCTGTTAAAAAAAAAAAAAGAAAATCTATTTCTCATATTAAAAAAACTAATCAAATTATAAAAAGAAGAAAATAATATATTTATAATATGATCATTTTATTCTTTTTAAGTGAAATTATGCTTTAATATATGATTTTTTTTTTACAATTGTGCTTTTTCGTATATTTTTAATAATTTTTTTTAAAAATATTTTTAAATACATTATATCTACATTGTATATAGTAGTAGTTATTTTGAAAACACTATGTCGTTTCAGTGCAACGCTGTTGGGACACCGAATGAGACTTTTTTAAAAAAATTTTGCTGTATATAAATCAGAAAATGAGATTTTATATATATTATTTTCATATTTTTAAATCATATAAATTAAACTTAAAAAATATATTGAATAAGTAGGTTGCGATCTTTAAAAACTTTGTATGAGACTAAATATTTTGAAGTACCTTAAGAGTTTAGTCATATAAAAAAAATTTGACATCATAAATAACAGTATTCCCATATTCACTATTTTTTTATAATTATTTTTTTAACCACTATTTTTAATTAATAAAGTATGAATATTTTCAATGACTTATCTATATTGTTTTTAATCTAACCACCGAGCTATACTTAGGCAATTTATGCTATGGTCAGGAGCAACCCAATCCGACCACCGAGCTATCCCTATGCTATTGTTGGGGGCAATGTAATCCGGCCACCGAGCTGTATTTAAACAAATATCGCCTTGACAACAACTTTATAAACATGCAATCTATACGATACCAAACAGAAATATACAGAAAAAGCAACTTTATAAACATGCCATCTATACGATACCAAACAGAAATATACAGAGAAAGCCCCGTCAAAGTTGTACAAACTTTAAAATGAGTTCAATATTACACAAACCGCGGAAAATGAAAATATTACTTGTTGACAAGCTCGTTGTCGACAACATCCTTGTTCATGTTGAATTGAGAGGTATCCATTGAAGGCTGGAAGTAGGAAACTTGACGAATCGCCCTATGAAATCCCTCCGAAAAGGCACGGAAGCTCATGGTAGCAAGCTTGCTAACTTGCTCCTTAAGAGTAGTGATGGCTCCAAAGCAGCCACTTGTTCCTTGAGGTCAGCCTCATCCTTTTTCAAGTCTTCATTCTCTTTAACAAGAGAAGAGCATCGATTCTCGGAGGTAGCAAGCTGATCCTTAAGAACGTTGGTGAGATTCTCAGAGGCACTAAGTTATTCCTGATGATGTTTGCGATCCTGTTCTCGAGCAACTTGTAGCTCTTGGAAACGTTGCTCTAACCCATCCAGTTTGGTCTTAACTCACTCAAGCTCGGTCTCCAGCGCCTTCACTTGACCCCGACTCTGTTCAAGTTCAAAATTCAACTCTTTGCTTTCTTGCTCTTTGGCAAGAGTGACATCCTCGAGTTGAGCTTCCAAAGAGCGAATTTTATCCTGGTTGCCTGTAATACTCCTCAAATATTCCATGGTGGCCATAAGCTGACCACACATTGCAATTCCAGAAGCAACTGCCCCATCTAAACCAACAGCATTCGGCAACTCGGCATCATAGGCAGAAGGAAAATCAAACCTCCCTACCTCTGTGCGCACATCAGCAGGATAAATATTCAAACGCCTCAAGGAGTTGCGCTCGTTGGTTGTTGTAACGAAGTCAACTCGGCTAGGGGCCGACCAAATAAGACTAGACTAGGAAGGTTAAGTAGCCGAGGAACTTTCACTAGAGGAGCTTGAGGACGAGTCATACCACAAGGACCAGAAGAGATAGTCCTCGCCACCGCACACTAAGTAGACTTGGGGAATGAGAGCCTAAAGACGACAAGCATATGGCCTTGTCAGGTTGGTCAACCTCTATCTGAACGTTCTCAGGATTACCCTCCACTTCAACAGCTTGGGGCTGAGGACTCATAACTTGATGATGTATGGGCGAACCTTCATCCGCCGCCGATTCAACCTCAACCAGAAGGCGTCTAGTCCTCTTCGTCTTTGAGGGTTGACCAACCTCATCTTCTCTAGCCCTCTTAGGAATATTTCAGTCTTTCCCCCCACCAGCCTCAGATTGCATCTCCGACACGTCGCCCAGAGCCTATTGGAACAGATCAAGGTCAAACTCGTCACCATGAGGTCTGTCGAACAGAAACAAAATGTTAGAAAACAAGAATAGTTACAGCAAACTAGTAAACAAGTCTAACGTTGAATGCTCACCCTTAAAATATGGCAAGGGATCCAGAGCAATTTGGATTGTAATTAAACCGTTACAATGAATGGGTCAGGAAGACCTCTCAATAGCTCGATGTCGGCCTTCTCTTTAGCCGATAACAAGTGGTCAGAAACCGATCTGAACTTAGTGGGTTATTACCAATACAGACGGAATTTTGAAGAAAAGCCTTGGTTAAAGAAAAAAACGCTTCAACGGATCGTCCTCTTCAGCGTTACTTCGAAAAATCGGTTCTTAAAATTTTTCCAAGATCTACAATATAGGAAAAATAGTGGACCATCCTGGGCACCGCATAACAAAATCCAACCTACTGGGTCCCCATGTTTTAGTTGTTAAAAATACGTAAACTTATTAACGGTAGGCTCGATATGCAAAAACTCAGAGAGAATTTGAAAAGCCTTGAGAAAACCCTAGGTATTAGGATGAAGCTGACTCGGAGCTACGTTCATGGCAGACATCATCCCACACTTAAAAGAAGAAAAGGGCAGTTGCATATAATACAATTTAAACATGTATTCGTATATGAATGTATAGTCGTCGGCATCTGTCTGGGTGCATATATACTCGCTCCGACAACTTAGGACTACGTATATCTACATATGAAGCAAACTCGGTGATACAAATATCATATAACTTCACATGCTCTCTGAGGACTACGTATATCTACATATGAAGCAAACTCGGTGATACAAATATCATATAACTTCACATGCTCTCTGAGGACTACGTATATCTACATATGAAGCAAACTCGGTGATACAAATATCATATAACTTCACATGCTCTCTGAGGACTACGTATATCTACATATGAAGCAAACTCTGTGATACAAATATCATATAACTTCACATGCTCTCTGAGGTAGGAGCCAATACAGATAGAAGAAAATTTATGAACATCTCCTCTCACCCAAGTATATGCAAAATTAGGGGGTGGAGGACAGGTTTTTCTCCCCTTGCCTTTCTTGGAAGGAGCCCTTCCTCAGGAGGGAGTTCGGCCTGACGCTTTGAAGGTTTGGCTATAGCCTTACCCTTCTTTCTTGCCGCCGCAAGGCAAGTTTGGAAGAAGGTAGACCTAGTGCAAGAGGTCTTTCTGTGCTAGAACCTTCGAACGGGAGGAACATTAAGAACAGGCTGTCTAATAGCATTGTCAGACTCAGTTTTAGAAGAAGAGTGAGAAGGATCTTCGATCGGTCGAACCTCTCTTTCTAAGAGTGGAACCCTACCAGAACCAGAACCAAAAATTGAAAGAGGAGAAGACATAGTGCAAGGACTTACCAAGAAAAGAGAAGCAGAAACCAAGATTCAAACAAGAGAAACACCGGAGCTAAGAACGCGCAATTCGCAATTGAATAAGAGAGGTTAAGGTTCAAGGAAATGGCATAATAAATAATAAAGTTTGAACGACGAAGGATATACCTAACGAGAGAATGAAGTTTGAGAATACAAAACTCAAAACACAACGTTTCGAGCGCCTCGTGTTCCATCTCCCTTAGGGCTACGTGGCTTCAGTCGCTCAATAAGAAAATGTCACGTAGGTATGGTATAGACTACCGACCATGGGTCATGTCGAAGTGACAATAGCCGACAAGAAAAACTCCACCTACCACCTCGAGAAGGGAAAAATCAGAGGAATGATCAGAGAAAAACCTCTCATTAATACCTTGTCAGTATTTTAATCGCTCTAGTCGAACTCAGTAACATGAGTTATATCTCGGACGGAGTTTTCCTGAGCTCAGTGGTGCGAGTTACAATCCGACTACTAAAAGGTACTCGGTCTCAACAAATATTATTTCAAAACATTCATACTCGGTCTCAACAAATATTATTTCAAAACATTCGTATAGGGGCTCATGACTCGGAGCTTGGGGGCTTATGAACAATCATCACCCGAAGTTCTCAGGTTAGTCATTACCCAATTCGGATTAGTTGACACTCAATCCTAAAATCTAGGAAGCCAGTAACTTATCTTTCTCCTAATCTCGGGATCTGCTTGCAACTATTTAGTAACTGCTCGGTCAGTTACTTTCGGATTGTTTTCACAGGCATATATACACATCTTAACACAGGGAGTATTTCCATATGAGAATCTATCATTTATCTATGAACTCATTTAGAATAATTCATCCCTATTGACTTGAGCATTGAAGTATTATCATAGGTGGACCTTCATTTCGATTCTTGGAAGTTTTGCATACTCAGAATGGATCATTTAGAATGGATCATTTAGAATGGATCATTTATCAAGTGAACAAGTTCGGATTCAACATCTCAATTCTTCAAATATCTTACTCGCTTCAACCCAATAAAAATAGATAGATTTTTTTATAGGTAGAAGTTTAAAAGAAATGGTAGATAAAATTAATCTAGAGTTTGGATATAATGAAAAATAAAAACAAATTTTAAAATAACGAGATAAATTATATAATTTTTCATTTTACTACTTTGCTTTTTTTTTAGTATTTTTCAATCAAATCTATTTTATTTTTTCTCTTATTTTAAAATAACCTTAAACATATTCAGTCAAAATTTTCTGTAAAAGTTAATTATAAATTAAAATAAATAAATTTTCATATCAATTAATGTAATATTCTAATATTATTCTCGTTAAAATTATTTTAGTCTAAAAATTACTTTTATTCAAAACACAACTTAAAATGCCAACTTCTTTAGAATGATCATATGATAAGCTAGTTTATGAACTTTAAAAGTTCTTATGTTAAAGACGAGACAAATTGAACAATCAAATTTTTCTTATAAAAATCGAATTTAAAATTTAAAATAATAGTCTTTAAAAAATTAACTAATTAATATATTTCAGATTGAAAAACAAGTTAAAAAAAAAACACACAATCTGTTAAACTTTATAAGTTCAGAAAATGCTGTCTAACGAAAAATATTCAAGAAAACTCTTACCTAAATTTGTTAATCGATCTTGTTTACGATTTGCATGGTAACTACTGAAAACTACTATTTGACTTGAATCGACAGCTAATTATAAAAAAACACAATTACCAAAAAAGACAATTGCTAATTCCAGCCAAACAAACATTCCTTATGTGCATCAAGTCCGCTGAAAACGACTCACCTCAGAACTTCTTTTTTTATTTTTATTTTCTGCGTAGGAAAATTACATAAACGGAAAGTTAGGTTCGCGTGACTTCATGCCCACCCAAATGGACAGATCCCAGAAACAATCACATGAAAAATAATAATGTCATTTATCATAATATTCTCCTAGTTGTCGGTGTCAACAACTATTGACCATTTTTTTTTTTCTTTCCTTTTGGTGAAAATGAATTTAGTGAACCAAAACATTACGCACATAATACCATTGCATGATTATAGCTTCACTAATTTTATTTACAATATTAAAAAAAAATTATTCTAGAACTTTTATTTAACCACCATTCTGATTTGAGAATGAATCATACAACTTGTAAAAAAAATATTTTATGGTCAAAAGACAACAAAACATATTAGGTACATGAGGAAAACAATTGTCTTGTTGCATGGATGTCAATAATTTAATGAGTGTTACAATATATATATATATATATATATATATATATA
>Ga0209700_107896_pt1 | contig 14378 bp, 6 predicted proteins | sample SiratroredBW_FD_187528 | JGI IMG/M metagenome (GOLD analysis project Ga0209700, IMG submission 187528) | Root nodule microbial communities of legume samples collected from California, USA - Siratro red BW (SPAdes) (version 2) | ecosystem: Host-associated > Plants > Roots > Nodule | place: USA... | reverse complement strand
AAAATATAAAATAAAATAAAATATATATATATATATATATATATATATATATATATAATTACATGCCTATTGAAATATTCTATGTTAATATCAAAATAAGTTTTAACAACATTTATATATACTGATTTATTTTTTATTTGTAGTTTAGATAATGTAAACATATTAATTGATTTCACTAATATGATATTATTTATTAAATGTTATTACATGTTAAATAAATTTGGAGAAACTAGGTATGTAAGAAGAAATAACTACCATTAATTAATTAATTAAATAAATAATTAATTATATATAAATACATTAAATATTGAGGTAAACTAGTCAAATTAATGTATAATTAATTTTATATTTGAATACACAACATTCCTCAAGCCCTTAACAATAGGTCATTTAATATTAATTTTAAGATTAAACACTTGGTCTTATATCAAAAGTTATAATTAATAGTTAATATATAACTATTTTTACTTAAAAACATAACTATTTCATAATTTGATTATAACTTGATCTATCTGATATATAATATAGGAAAAAAAAACAAAATGTATTAACTTTTTAAAATTTAATATTTTTTTATAAAGTATTAAGAAAAATTGTGAAGAATAAAAAATTACCCAATGGAAATTGTAGTAAAGTAATTAATGATATACCATTCCCTATGTCTTATATTATTTCTTTGTTAAGGTAATGTATACTCAATAAAATTATTAATTTCACAAATTATTATTATTGTTATTGTAAAATATATTTTTTTTCAAAAATATCCTTGTTAAAAAGAGTTTTGGAATGTACAATATTACTAAAAAATAATTTTTTTTTATCGATTTTGAAACAATAAATATTTCGATGCAAAATTAAGAAAAAAATTAGAGACATGACGTGAGATGAACGAAATCGTGTTAAAGAAGACTTTAATTAATGGGTACGCTGATGAGTATTTATTTACTATTATTATCATATAATTAAAAATAGAAATATATTCACTATATTAAACATTACAGTTTTAAAAAATACAATTATTATTCAAGAACATTTAATTTCATTTTCCTAAACTAATTATGGTTAAAATTGCCTGATTAAGCATGTACAGCCCCGGAAGGATGAAGGCCAAAATAGCAAACTGAAACCTCTCAACGATCTTGTTCTCATGGGGTCGTTAGTTCGAATTTGATGTGAGAAATTCCTCGTATAGGTCTCTCCCAACTCCAATTAGAAACCTTAGGGGTCCGACACATGTGGAGGTCTATGGAATTTTACTATTTTCCTACCCAAGGAATCTTGCCAACAATAACTTTTGTCAGCTCTGAGACCTAACTCCTCAATCAATTTCATTGAGTTGTGGATGACCTATACCTATGCATGTAAGCGTATTTTGGTGCTTTTAAGGTAGGGACAGTCCAACATGGCCAACAAAATCTACAACTAAGAACCATTTATTGACCCCTCTTCATCTCTTTTCCATTTGTTTCCCATATCATTATTTTGAACACATGAGCCTAACATTTTCTACACATTTTTTCTTTGCTCTTGAGGATTATGCTCTAGCTAGCTTCCATCCTTCCATGGCCTTGGGTCTAGAAAGAAGACATGTAATGTTTAAGCTAAAATCGCTTCTCTATTGCATGTGCTATATACAAATAGATCGATAGGTATCCGATAGTGATGATGCTTGTTGATGTAACTCTACATTCAAGGGTTTGATATAGATTGATATTCGTATGGAACATAGAGGATCTATATACAGCCAAACACAAACGCTTCTATATTATAAAAGGGAGAATCAATAGTTATACCATATTGGAAATTCTATAGGTAATCAACATCATTAATTAGAAGTTAACCACATGCTATCTTATATTGGAGAGTGAGTGATTATCACTCACCACCAGCACTTAGGGATTAAATTTGTATCTATCATCCTGTGACGATTAAAAAGGAGAAGGAAGGGGGTAAAGAAAGAAGAAGAAAAAAGTTGGAAAAATGAGAAAGGTGAAATGGGAAGAGGCATGAGAAAGCTGTAGTGCTGGATAAGAAGAAACATGAGACATGAGTAGGGGCCACGACCCATGTATATAGGAATATGGGTTTATTTAATTTCTATCCCATGCCATCCCATGTCATGCATTTCTGTCTATGTTCCTATGATCCAATCCTAGTCTTCACATAACATCTTTGTTGGAATATTTATTATATAAGAATATATATATATAAACTTAATATTTAAGAGAAAGAAACATACAATAGATAAAACTAATTTATAATATATAAGTAAATATATTTTTTATCTTATAAATTGATTTTATGAAGATATGAATTAGGTTTCAATTTATTTTTTAATATAACCTTTTATTGATAATAAAAAATAAATTAATGAAGGAAATATTTGAGATATTCCATCTTTATATTGCTAAAACACAGGTTCTTACATAACTTCTTATATAACTCTATGACTAGATAAAGTACAGATCATTCTTTAAAAAAAAAATTAAAAAAATTAAAATCAGACACTAGAGTGTTACTTTGTTGCATACTACATGTCCCTACAAATAAATAGAGTATAGCATATCTAATTTCTTCTAGTTTTAATGTATTATGGGTACTAAATTAGTCTTAAATTTTGATCCAGAAACATGTGTATAAGTCTGTGATGGTGACTTACAAGTCCTACATAGAAAATTTTTCTTTTTTCTACTATTTATAATAGGTACTATACTATGTATTCCTTTTAACATAATTTAAATGAAATCATTTTTAATATAAGTTTGTACTGATTTAAAAATAATTTCTCTTTTAAGAGTAAGAAATTTACTCAATATCCTCTGTCTATCCAACCAAGGTAGGTATCAAAATGACATACCGACATGCCCACTACAATAAAAGTAGATCTGTTTTGGTTGACTAAATCAAGGATATTGACTAAATTCCTTACTCTTAAAAAGAGAATTTAAAGAGAATAAACATAAAGTTTATCAACTTGTGTTAAAATAAGTATATTGGTACATATTTATAATGATTGAGAAGGGAGAAGTTTTCCTAACTTTTCTATGTGGAACCACCTAATCAAATTTGCAATACAACAACTGATTAAAAATCAAATTCACTTTAGCGGCAATTTTGAATAGATATATTCTACCTTAGAGACGTTCTTGTTGTTCTTCCTAACCTTAAATCTAGACTTCCATAACCATTTCCACCTTGACAACTAAAACTTAAAAAACATGATCAACCAATGTCTCAATCAATGTTCTGATTACTTATGTACTTTTTAATTCTATAACTCTAAATATAAGTATTTAGATCACCTATTCTTATTAGGCTATAACACAAATTCATCCTTTAATATTTGGAGCTATATCTTGTTGTTATATTAAGTCATATTTCTAGCTAAAGACAACAGTACAATAGGCTTTCATATTTACTGTTGTTATTAGTATCTAGTCATGAACCTCCTCCTCCTATCTAACACTATCTCATCCAAAAGTACTTTCTTTCTCACAACATTGTTACATACTCATAATAAAATTCCTTATGATATCCACTTCCTCTAGTTCCATTCAGTCTCCTTATATGCACACTATAGATAGAGACACAATAATGCACATTTATATATATTTATTTTACTTCCTTATTATTAGTGCATGTCTGAGTATCCTAGATCTTATAGTGTTTTTAAGCATTCAACAAGACAGAGGTACTAATCAGTGGAGGAAAACTTAACAAGCCTTAATATCTTAATATCTCATGCTTCATCCATAACAAATCATTAAGTTGAGTCAAACACCATATCTCATCAACATCTAGCTTCTCATTTTTTTTTTAAATAATTCTATTCAGGTGGTTCATACTCTTCAAATAATTATAATCTATTATATTACAACCAAAAAATAGGTGACTATTGCAATTTTCACTTTTTCCTTAACTCACAATATATTTCCTAACCAATAATTTTCGCGAGAGTATAATGTATAATAACCTGACAACCTATGTGTCGATGCATGCTAAATATAACATATATATGTAATATGGGTATGTATCTATCATCTTATGGCTATTAAAAAGGATAAGGAATGGGGTAAAGAAAGAAAACCAAAAAACGTTAGAAAAATGAGTAAGGCGAAATGGGAAGAAGCATGAGAAAAAAAATGAGAAAGGCGAAATGTGAAGAGGCATGAGAAAGTTGTACTGCCAGAAGAAGAAACATGAGACATGAGTAGGCCCCACGACCCATGTATATAGAAATATGGGTTTATTCAATTTCTATCCCATGCCATCCCATATCATGCACTCCTTTCTATGTTCCTATAATCCAATCCTAATCCTCACATACTATCTTTGTTGGAATATTTATTATATCTGGAAATTCAGTACTTAAAAAGACAGAATAAAAGATATAAGAAAATATGATACAAAAAATTAAGTGATCTCGTCTCGATTCACTTTATAAATTGATTTTAGAAAGACTTAGATATTAACTTACTTTTTTAATATAGTTATTTATCGGTAATAAAAAATAATAATAAAGAGAGAATATTTGGAATATTTCATCCTTATATAAGTTTGTTAAAGTATACATATGACTAGATAAGGTACACACATTAGTGACTTACAAGTCCCACATTGAAAAACTAGAAAAAAATCTCTCTACTAAAAAGACTTTGTTAATTTTCTTACAGTCTCTAATCCAGGTAGATAACTTAACTCTCATACTAGCCACCTAGACCAGATACAATATGATATTAACAAAATCTCTTATTTTAAAAAAAAAACTGACAGGAAATAAGCATAAAGCTCATCAATTTCAGTTAAAAGAAATATATGAGTACATATTTATAATAGTAGAAGAGGAAATAGTTTTCCAACTTTTTCATGTGAAACTTATAAGGTGCCCTAGTTGGGTCATATTGACTAAAAACTCAATTCATCTAAGTAATAATCTAAATAGATAAATTCTACTTCAGATAGTTCTTGTTGTTCTCCTTAACCTTAAACCCAATCCTTCATACCCACTTCTACCTTAACAACCAAAACTTAGATACTAAGACCAACAATGTCTCGATCAATACTTTTATTACTATTATACTTTTTAATTCTAGAACTCCAATGTAGGTATTTAGATCACCTATTCATAATAGGTTGTAACACAAATTCATTATTTAATACTTGATGGTATATCTTTTTATTATATTAAGTCATATTTTCAACTAAAGACAACAGTACAATAAACTTTCATATTTATTACTACTATTAGTATCTAGTAACGAACCTCCTATCTAACGGTATATCATCCTATCTTACTACTCTATTCCTTTTCTTCTAACAACATTGTTACACACTCCTAATATAATTCCTTTCCAGATTCTCTATGATATCCACTCTCCCTTATTCCATTCAGCCTCCTTATATGCACCCTACAGATAAAGACACAATAATGCACATTTATGTATATTTCTTTTGCTTACTTATACTAGTGCATGTCTCAGTATACTAGAATTCACAAAACATTCAACTGGGTAGATGTACCCATCAATGTAGTAAAACTTAATCTTAATATCTTATGCTTCATCCACAAATAAACATTAAGTTGAGTCAAACACCATATCTTATCATCTAGTTTTCATTTTTTAAAATAATTCTATTCATGTGATTTCATATTTTTTAAATAATTGCAATCCATATCCCTTCTCAAGCCAAGTTTTGTTTGGTGTTTAGTTCCAAGATACAAAATTGGTGAAAATTTTCTATAAACTGATTATGATGAACAAAGGATAATCTCACCTACCTATCACATTTATTCAAGAGTCTTTTAGTTATATTACAACTAAAAAAATAGGTGAATTGCAATTTTTCACTTCTTCCTTACATAGCTCACACAATATATTTCCTAACATAATTCTTCTTTTGATCAAATTTCCTTGTTGACTGCATAGCAACCTTAAATAGAGCATACTACATACAAATCACATTACCTCACCTGTCTATGGGTATCAAATTAGTCTTAAATTTTGTCATCGTAACATGTGTAGATGCTTATCAAAGTTGTGTATATGCCTATCAAAGTTAGAGTGTCTTACGTCCCACATAGAAGAAAAGTTGTTTATGGGTCAGTAACGTGTGTATGTATATGCCTATCAAAGTTAGAATGTCTTACGTCCCACATAGAAGAAAAGTTGGAAAATTTTTTCTCTCTCCTACTACTATTAGTATAAAGTATATCCTTTTAACAAAATTTGAATAAAGTGATATTCAATATAAGCTTGTACTTAATTTCTCTAAGCTCCCTTTTAGAGTAAGAGGTGAATGAAGGCTTAGAAGGAATAAGCACAAAACTTATAATAAAAATCTTTCATTCAACTTATTTCTAAAGAGGTATATAAGTACATATTTATAATGGTATGTGAAGGAAAATATTTTCTAATTTTTTCATGTGGAACTCTCACTTGATTAAAAATCCTTAAATCGAGCCTTCCATAGTCACTTCCAACTTGACAACCAATATTTATATACCAGGACCAACTAATGTCCCCATCAATGCCCCTAATATCGCTGCAAATAAATGTTCCTATTTCTGCTACACTACTTAATTCCAGAACTTCAATGCAAAGTATTTCAATCACCATATATTCATCCTTCAATATCTGATGGTATATATTAGGGCATAATTTCAACTAAAGACCACAATATAATAGATTTTCATATTTATAGCTGCTATTAGTATCTAGTCATAAACCTTCTATCTAATAGTATCTCAACCTATCTTGTTACTTTATTATTTTCTTACTAACAACATTATTACATACTCCTAATAGAATTTCTTTCCAGATTTTCAATGATATCCAATTCCCCTAATTTGATTAAGCCTCCCTATATGTACCCTATAGATAGAGACACAATAATGCACATTTATGATATTTCTTTTGCTTTCTTATTACTGCATGTCTACCCTAGAATTCATTGTGTATTTAAGCATTCAACTAGGTAGAGGTACCAATCAGTATAGAAAAAATTAAATTAACACCTAATATTTCATGTTTCATCCATAACCAAGCATTAAGTTGATCCAAACACCATATCTCATCAAAATCAACCTTCTTGTTTTTTAAAAAAATTATAGTCATGTGGTTCCATACTTCCCAAATTATTACAATTCACATCCCTTTCCAAGCCAAGTTTTGTTTTGCGTTTAGTAGTGAAAATTTACCATAAGGTGATTACGAACAAAAAGTTAATCTCACTCATCTATCACATTTATTCAAGATTGTTCTAGTTATATTATAGCCAAAAAATAAGTGTATTACATTTCCCACTTCTTCCTTACATGGCTCATAATGTATTTCCTAACTCAATTCGTCTTTTGATATTCTTAGTTGGCAATTTTTCCAAGAATACTTTTCAGCCTTGTAGGAACAGTTGGCTCCATAAGGGGGGTTGAATGGAGTCTGAACTCAATTCGCTATAAATAGAAACCACCAACCAAGGCAAAAATATATAAGCACAGATAAAACAGTTTTATACTGGTTCACCCTAATCTCTTAGGCTACGTCCAGTTCTCCCTTAAACAAACTGTTTAAGAGGTTCCACTATTTAGCAAATAGTTACAACGAGTACACAAACCTCTCCAGGTTACAATGAGTACACAAACATCTCTAGGTTATCACGAGTACACAAACCTCTCCACCAGGTTATACCAGTCCAAATCCCCCCCTGAGATCAAGACCACTCAAGATTTAAAGAAACACTCTCAAAAGAGAGAACAATGAAAGCTCACAAGGGTTTACTTCACAATGGTGAAGAATTACATAATGGTTTCACACAACCCGAAACTCTAGATGCTCTCAATAACAAATTGACAATAAACATTCAGTATATTTTCTTCAATGTATTATATGATGTATTTCTCTTTTTGTTTCTTCTTGTATTATTCTTGAACTTGAACTTCCTCCTTTATATGTAGCTTTTTAGAAACTAGCCGTTGAGATGCTTGAACAGATCAATATTGACTTTCTAATGTATGAAGCTCAAATTGGAAATACTTTTCTAATTTTCATACTGCATTAAACTTGATTAAGTCTGTATCGAAAATAATTTAATATAACATAGAGAAATTATATCTGAGATACTCTCATCAATAATTTGAATAATTTCTATTATGAACAGATTTGAACGTTAATGCACATTATGATATAAAATCAATTAATCACAATTAAATGCTTCATAATAATCTGAATATTTTCTGTTATGAACAAATTTGAACGTTAGAGCACAATATGATATAAAATCAATTTAAATCAAATCAATAACACATAAAAGTAAATAGTAAGAAAACTTATCTCTTTATAGACAATGTGTCTCCTGCTTTAATAATAATAATAATAATAATAATAATAATAATAATAATAATAATAATAATAATGTTAACTGCACAATGTATATAAGTCATCAAATATAAATATATACTTGAGTTTTGTTATCATCAAAACTTTATAAAATTATTTGATCATCTAAAGAGACTTTGGACCGCCTAATGTTCAACAAGCCTACATATTATGCACTAGACAATATTCTTATATTCTAGAATAATTTAAACACTGCATTATTATCTCCACTATATAGTAGTATATCATATACCAAGTGCATTTCCTCCGTACCTAAGCAAAATATAACAATTTGTCCACAAAATTTATTAGACACACTTCTTAATATAATATTAAAGTTTATTTTAATAAAGTTTGTTAGAGCTATTACATTATCCTTTATTTGATTGCTATTACAATTGTGGATAAATATCCAGTATAACATTATTTGATTCCTTAAAGCCTACAAATCATGACCTAAGGAAAGATATTCAAGACATCAACTAAAAATAAAAACCAATTTATAATATATAGAAATATAAAGAATTCTAGTGTTTGATATTTTGATATATGTCTTTCCATTGTTGATAAAAAAAAGAAAGCAATTCTTGGTGTCGTATTTAACTTTTCTTTAAAAAAAATATTTTGGACGTTGATCAAACATTATTCGTGTACCATTCGTGTAATATACTTGAGGATTATGGTACTATGTACAAACAATATAAAAAAATAGTTATCTTTTAAAATCATATCAATAATTATATATCTGTGATTGTATAATAAGGTAATTTACACGAGGAATAAACTAATTTGTTAATCACATCAATAATATTATGCTGTCTGAATAATTTATTTTGTTTATGAAAGCATGGACGTACATTGTTGGGGGAGGAGGAAGTGAAATTAAGAAGAAACAGATGGATGCAGAAGAAAATGAAAAAGATTGAGAGGAGAAGAGAAAGGAAGGCCATGGCATGGCCCCTGACGGCGACAATAGAAATAGACATGTAAACAGTATGCATTTGGCTGCCCGGGAGCACTGCCCGCGCTGCCCAAGCTGTCGTCTTTAGCCAAAGCTGGCGTCGTTTCCGGTCTGCCCGCCCAAGTGCATGCCAACTTTTCATTGTTTAGGAAAGGAAAAGAATAAAGTTAATTCTGCACTCCAACTGAAACATATCAGCAAAAACACTCACTCACTGTCTCTATCTACCTCTCTTTTTCGCTCTCTCTCTATTTCCAATTCCTATAGCATAGCGTGTAATATAATGTGCAGTGCATGCATGAATGTAGCAACAAGAAAAAGCCAAAAGCCACCTCCTTCTCATCTTCAGATTCCTCATCTATCTGACTTACTCTCCCTCTCCGGAAGGCACGCGGGTTCATTCCTCACACTAATACTCCTTTTTCCTTCTACATCCATCACATCATATAACAGATCATGGATCCCAATAATTCATATTCCAAGTTTCTCTGTCTTTCCCTTTACCTTTCCCTTTCCCTTCTTTCCACTTTCTAATTCATTTCTCTGCTTCTACTTATATAATGTATTTTGACTACCATTCTCCACTAGTAATTTCCATGATTCTTCACATAAGCATGATTCTCGTTTTTGAATTTTGATTTGTTAGTAGCAATCAACGTTTTGGCCAACTTTTTTATATGTGACGTAAACTTCAATTTCCTTTTGCCAAGTTGGACCAAGTGTGGAAGAGAGCATTCATTTCCTTTTGGTTAAATAGTCTAAAAACAATACTGGTCGTTAGATTCTGTTAATGGTTTTTTATAATGTTGAGGGGATAAATGCTTTTACAGTATAATAATTGCTAGTGCTCCATCAATTCCATTAGATTTTATAGCGTGAGTGAAGAGACAATATCAGATATAAATATTTTGAAAAACCAAAACTCGTTGAGATTTCACCAATTAATGACACTTATGCTATCTTTCAACTCAAGTGATAAGTATCGTTCATTATCATCAACACCCTTACTCAATCAATCAAGATCTTAATTGACAAATGGTTCTGCAAATCAGAGACATGCAGACCCTCTTTTTCCATAAGCTTTTTTATCACTTTCTACCTCTAACTAAATTATTCTTGTCTTCTATCATCGCGTTTGTAAAATGCTAATGCATGGTTAAAAATTTTGCTATAGCCTGACAAAATTTACGCGTTCACACAAAATTATTCCTGCTAACTGATTGAATGATTGTGCAATGTTACTCTGTCATCTCCGTGTGTAATCACTCAATAATACATGCTACAGTTCATATGATCTCATGCGTGGCAAGTTGACAGATTATATAAGATGACGCTGAATTTGTCTTCTTTTTATTAGGTAAAATAGTATAAAATTAATGGACATTTGGGGACACCCGAGTCTTTCTTTTCTAACTTGTGCAATTTCTAATTAGTGCATGCTTTTTGGCCAATTCATGTCATGTCAGATCGAGAGTCAAAATTTTCCTTGCCATTTCTTCCTATGCATACAATCCTGCATCCAATTTTAGTTTGGAGATGTTTATCTGTTCCCTTTTTTTTTTCACTAAGCTAGTAAATTTATAACTTTTATATATTATTAACTATTAATTTAACTTGTACAATACAGATAATAGATTTTTATTTTGAATAACTGAAATTTATAATAAATAAATATTTTTTAACATATAAATTCTAGTTTAATTTGTAATATAATGTATATTGTGATATAAATTTCATTTTAACATATTTAAATTTAATTTAAAAATGAAAATAAAAATAGATTAAAATAATAAGAAAATTCATAAAAACATTCTTTTTCAAAAAAAAAAAAAACTCTTAAAAGCATATTTTACCATTATAAGTTGTTCTAATTTACATGCGAAAGATAATATTATCACTTATCAAATATTCTTCATAGAACATGTTGTCTCTGAGTTTTATTATTTCTTTTAATTATAAATATATTTTATTAAATATTTTAAATTACTAAAGTTGGGTATTATGTTGGAATATAGGATAAATTAATATGTGCATGCTTTAAAACATAGATATTTACGAACAGATCATATTATATATTATCATAACAAGTATATTTAGTTTATTTTGGTTGTTATTTAGTTTAGTAACCAAACAAACGTAAATCACAACAAAATTTTGTAAATTTATAATTCAATATTGCCAAAAATCTATATTTATACCGTGGAATTGGAAAGGGTTGATAAAAATAAGTATGCAAATGAGAGTGGCGTATAATACCTTATTAGTAAGGTATATGACCTCTAATGTCCTCCCCACAATCTAGGTGTGGATATAGAAGGTGATACATAATAGAGTAATGATCCATGATAAGTTATACAAGAGAGAAATTTCAATTAATAACATAAATAAAAATAAAAGTGTAAATAATTTTTTTTTCCCGTAATAAAATTAGTAATATTTGATAAATATGTGATTTTTTTTAAAAACAAAGAATAAAATAAATATATAAATCATTTAAGAGGTGTTCCAACTCTATTACAATAGAGTTTAAAAATATTACAAAAATTAAACTAATGTCTTTTAATTCATCCTTTAGAACACAATAAATGTCAGAAGTAAATACAACAACACCAATCATACAATAAAAAAGCCAGTCCTAGCTAACAAACAAATACAGAGCAAACAAATATGTCAGTCTTCCAATAAAAATGATAATATGTGCTAAGAATCTTGTAATCAACAAACATAAACCAAGAACACAAGCGACTACATGGACATCCACAACATTGAAGTTAACTTATATATAATAATTGAAAGCTCGGTTGATCGAGATAGCCTATCTCCTCCTAAAGTTGTGACAATATGTGTCGGAATATATTTGGTTGCCTTCAAGATCTTGACACCCTCCAAGTAATGTTGTTAACAAATACAACCAACCTGTAAAATAAAAACCTTTTACCCTACAAATCTGACTTCCCTCCCTCTGAAGATGGACTCTCCTACACAGACAACTAGTACCCCAACTCCTACTCTACCTAAATCAAGCCACTCTACAGCCTTATAAACCTATAACAGTTGTTACCTTAAATGTCAAATAATAACTTCCAAGCACACATAAGGACACATGTATTAATAGAAAAGGAAAAATAAACCCTTTGTTTTTTGTACTTAGCCCAAGGCCAAGCTTTAAGTTGAGCCAGGCAAAAAATTTCAACAACATCTACTACTCCATTTTCAAACACAATTTTGTTCCTATGACTCTAAATCTCCGAAATTATTGTCACCCACATACCTTTCCAAACTGCATTGGTTTGTTTGTTAAACCTTAACAAGTAAAAATTCTAAAAATGAATAACAATAGAATGATTCCTTACAATTGTAATTCTTACTCATCTATTACATTCATCCCACACTTTTTGTACTGCTTCACAATTGATGAGTTAATAAATATGTGGTAAACGGATAGAATATAATCAGTACATTGTAATGTTAATAAAAAACAATTATTTGAATTTGTTGATTTAAGTAATAAATATAATTATATGGGATGATAATCATATGAAACATTTAGAAACATAAAAATATCATTATCTTTAAGAATTAAAAGTGTGATACGATGAAAATACCTTGAAGTTAAAACATGGCTTTCATAAAAAATATAGAAAAGCCAGGTTTTCTTTCTTATTGTGAAAATCTGGAAATTAGCTTTCTTTACGTAAATTCAATAACAAAGAGAATTGAATTTTTTTAACTGTCGTGGTAAAAGTTTACTATATATACATAGTATTGAGAAAAGTTAAATATACTCACTTTGATAGTTTCTTCATTTTAAACAAAAATCTAAATATTTCTTTGAAATATTTCTTTGTGTGAACAAAAGAAAGCGGCGGAACGTTGCTAATTACATATCAAAATCAAACTTTTGCATGATGCATTTAAGTGGGTTGACCCGATCAATTTTCACGTTTTTGTGATTCTGACATAAACCTTTATAAGAAATTCCTGTGTGCTCAACTCTTCCAAAGCGGTTTTAATAACAATTTTTCTCTTTCTCTTTTTCTTTCTCTTAGAATCAGGGGATAATAATCAACATGGACTATTTATCATTGACCACAAAAAATGGATTATAATGAGTTGTTAGAATTTTCAATAAATCATTTAAAATTATTAATAAATAAAGCATTTACTAATCATGAAATAGAATTAAATTTAAACTACATTTTCATTTCATTTATATACAGAGTTTAGTTAAACACCGCGTTAGGGTCATACCATCGAATATTCAAGTTAGAAAAACATTTGCATAAAAAAAAACAATGTGAATATGAAATATGTAAGGGAAAAACTAGAAAACTAAAGATTCTATTACGGGTCAAGTTAGGTGGACCGGAATAGTAGCATGGGAAATTAACAAGGAAGCATATAATCATTGCTAACCCCCTACCTACCATCACAAATATATATAAATATGGTAAGTTATTATCTTAAATCAATTTTGGTTTATAATGTTCTAAATTTTCTTTTTTCATTTTTTTTATTCCAACTTCTAATAGCTTGATCTTTTTTCTTTCGCTAAAAATTAAGTACATTATATAAGTATGTTTTCTTATCCCCTCATGTCAGTTTTTGCCTAATGTTTTATTCGATATAATTAGCTAAATTAGAAACCACAAATTATTGGGAGATAAATTGATATTTAGTTTATTGAATGAATCAAGAGTGTGATATTTCATATATATGCTACTTCCATTAACATATCAAATTGAAGATTTTAAATCAGTTTTTTTTCCGAATCAAATACCTTTAGTACTCTTTTTTTTTTTATCAAAGCTAGTTAGCATGCTAAGCTTATAAACATATATTGTAAGACTCATTATGCATATCTTTTATTGGATTAAAAAAATGAACATATGTTCCCATGTCTATTTATATGTGTATAGAAAAAAAAAAAGGAGAGACACTGACTTGGATCGCGTACCACAATCGCATAACATTTTTTCTTCTTCGTACAATTGTAACAAAATTTGCAATACATTTTATAACAAAAGACTGTGATATGAAGAAGA
>Ga0209700_107895_pt1 | contig 14378 bp, 8 predicted proteins | sample SiratroredBW_FD_187528 | JGI IMG/M metagenome (GOLD analysis project Ga0209700, IMG submission 187528) | Root nodule microbial communities of legume samples collected from California, USA - Siratro red BW (SPAdes) (version 2) | ecosystem: Host-associated > Plants > Roots > Nodule | place: USA... | reverse complement strand
AAAAAATAAAAAAAAAAAAAAAACACTGGTGTCTTTCACAAGTGAAAAAAAAAGTTACATAAACTTACAAATCTGTCATTATACATTTGGACTTTTTTAAATGACCAACTTAAAATAAATGACTTAATTGCTTAATTTGGTATGTCTACAGCAGTTTTAAAGAATATCAAAAGTATTAGATTTTTATAAATTTAAACTTCCATAAATACATTCCTAGTACATAGAAGAATATTATATAACTAAATTATTTTTAATGATAATGAAAGTAATAAATGACTTTCTTTTTCTACCTTATAATTTTCTTAGAGGTTTTTAATCACAAAGATTTGATTAACATCATTTTTGTTAATTTTAAGGGAGTTAATTATTATTCTTCTCAATGTTTCATATATTAATTTCATATATAGTAAATATAATTAATTTTCTTTATATAGGAATATTTTCATCTTTTAACAGTCATGTGTCTATTTTTTTATGGTCTATTTTAAGCATAGTCCTTGCTTTTCAGTATTGAAACTACTAGGTCTGATTTGATTTTTTAAGTAAATGTATACTAAAAAGTATTTTGAATACGTTGTCACTTGTCACTATGAATCATTTACTAAATTATGAAATATAGTTTTATTGATCTTTATTTGGATAATCTCTTTGCATTTACCTCATAGTTAAGAGTAAACACATAACCAGGAAAGGCTCAAACCACAAATCCTAACTCCTTTACATTTTGACCTTAACAACTTGGTATTTTCATAAAAAGAAAAGAATACTTTGTATATGTTACCGAAATTATCATTCAATACTTGAATCTTCATCTTCTTCAACTATTGAAAACATATAATGTATTAAACTCTCTAACTAGTGCATTATCTTTTATAGATTTTTTTTTTTTATAGATCTTTATGAAAGTACATATTACAATCCAATCTTTAAAAAGACTAATTTTAAGTATGAAGTGAAAGATTTACACTTTTCGTATCCTCGAGAATAAAAATAAAGTTTTCTAATACAATAAAAGTATTTATCTAATTAATATACCAGATTGCTTTTTTTAAAATATAAATAAATAAAAGATTGATATACAAAAGCACATCAACAAGCTGCTAAAAGATGTATTTAATGTTGTATTTATGGTTGCACCAAGAACTTCTTTTTCTACTTGAGAAATTCAAATGAAGACGAATTGCACAGCTTAGAAAACTCACATTTGCTTCTTGAAAGTTTACAACGACTAGTTTTTGCAAATTCTATATAGGAAGAATTGAAATCTCTAATAAGAAGGAAGGTATATTGATGTAAAGACAAAAAAAACATGTTTGTTTCTTTATCTGAGTAGGTTTATAATTTGCATTAGAAGTTTTTGGGTTTCGCAACTTGTTTCTTGATTGGGGTGAGTTTTGCTCCATATTTTCATTAGTAGGCAGACTTTGCTTAACTTGTCAACATCGAAGGGGTCTTTTAGGCAAGGACATAGCAAAGGTTCAGATGGTAGACCTTATTTTGGTGGTAGCATGCATAGTCATAGACCTACCTTTTCACCATTGTTCTTGCTGTAGTTCAAGTGTTTTCCAGTTCAAGTGTGTGTGACGTTCTCATTCTTTTTCTTTGTTTCAGATCAATCAATGCATGCATGCATGCTGCGGTGTCTTGTTACTCTTGCTAGCCACACTAGCTACCTACTAAACAAAAATGTTAAGTCTTAGACCAATTCAGTTATACATTAGGATAGTCAACCTTAAAGTGATTTAACATCCGATATACTTAAATTATATCATATAAATTTAGTTATATAAATTGATTTTGAAAGATTAAGTTAAATTTAAATTTTCTTTTTAAAATGATATTTGTTGGACTTATAATGTGATATACTACTAGTTCATTGTCAAACTAATATGATATTCTATAGATAAATGACTACAAATTTCATTTCGAATTTTATAGGATTTATGTTAAACTAATTTTCTTCTACTAATTGTTATTTTTTTAGTGTAATGGAAGTGATGAAGTTATTTAAATTGAAATAGTTATTATAATACATGAGAGAAAGATAAATTGTATTTAGAGTCACTAATTGATTATTGAAATTGTAGTTATACGTATAAAAACAATATAAAGTTGTTAAAATTAGGTGAATAATATGATGACCATTTAAGAGGTTCTTATTCCTTTTTACACTCATTAAAAATATAATAGAAGAGATCATGTGATACGATCAATTAAATGATAGCCATAAAGATAATATTGTGATAATTTATTGGAAGTATTTGTTTAGTGAATTCAAAATATGTTTAGTGAATAGCCAATGATTAATCACTTCATACACTAGGATTTGTTTGCTATGTCTTTGGATTCTAATTTTGAACACATATTTTCTAATGTTGACATAAAGTTACATAACTATTTTAGTTTATAAGAAAAATCCTTTGAACCAAAAGTACCATTTTGTAAGAAGTGTGAGAGTGGGTGGTTAAAGGCTATATATGTTTAGGGTTGGTGAGTAATGCAAAGTTACTATTATAGGTCGATTCCATAGATGAAGTGTTGGCCCAAGTTTTCTGACACTTGGTCTTACATTGTGTTCTTCTAGCTAGGACTGCTTGAGCACAATCTTATCATTTTAGCCATAGAATATGGTTTAGGTTCAGCTAGGTTGCAACATTGAAGAGTCTGAGTCTTTGCCACTTTGGTCAAAGATTCTTGGGCTAAGGGACTATTTTGGGGGTGACCACTTTACCAGCTATGCCAAGTGTTTGGATATGGATATTGGGAAGCTCAAGTTTGGGTCAAAAAAAGCATCTCCATATTGACTGAAAAAGTAAACGAATTGACACCAATAGCATGGAATGTGGTCTCAAGTCTCTTCTTCATGTGTGGGGTTCTTGCAATGATGATGAGATGGGTTAGTGTGAGGACTTCCCTAACCTCCTTCAAGGTTAAGAACTTCTCCAACTTTTTGAACACTTGCTCCCATAACTCTTATATATGTTTTATTAAAATCTTAAATCTACAACTCAACAAAAATTTTGCATATGGGTCTAGTAAAAATCCCAATTGGTGCCTTAAAAACTTCAACAAACATTGTGGAAGCATTCCTTCCATCTAAATTAGGTCTTCAAGTGACTCTTAAAAGGTTCTTAGATTCTTAAGAACCCTTTAAAAATTAGGAATAGAGATGGTCTAACAAGTTTGGATAAAACCATATAAAAGAATATCATTAATTTTATATGCCATAAAAAATAACAATAATTTTATCTTATAAAAAACATATAAATTTTAATTTTAATTCTCAAGCTAAAAATGTAAAAGATGAATAAAGAGATCCTAACAATAATTTTGTGGTCTAACCTACATCATAAGCAAGCTATGATATGATAGACTTTTTTTATTGAATAGATTGTCATATCAATATGTGATTGTTTTAAGGATGTAGCAAGGGGTTTGAATTCAAACTACTATGTAGGGAGAAAATTTAAAAAAAAAAAAAAACTAGATGCACATAATAAATGTAAATGTGAGTAACAAATTTTTTTCACTGCATGACTTTTTATAATAGACTAATACATTTTTGAATAATTTAAATTAAATTATACACAGTGAATAGTACATTATTAGTTTTTTTATAAGTTGCATTTAAAAAAAAAAAAAAATGTTGAAGTTGAAACCACATGTTAACTCTCCCGTCAACTTTCTATATGCATTTGGTGATAGCTTATTCTTGTATGTTTAAATTATCATCAAAAGCAAACATATATCAATTAAATCCATAAATCCTCTTTCTATGCCTTTTGTAAAAAGTACCCACGAAATCCATTTTAAAATAACTCATTTTTTTCTTTCATTTTACAAATTGTGTTATGTAAATTAGTTTTATAACTTAAAGACTCTACTGCAATTTATCATTGACTTTGATATCAATTTAATTACAATGTGTTTCGAATCGAAGAAAGAAACAAAAGAAAGATTGATCGAAGAGAGGCGAATTTTAGAGGGGGTGAATTTTAGAAGGAAAGGAACGATAAAGAAAAATGAGAAACCACTATAAATTTTAATGACTGGTTTTAGAGGAGAAAAATTGTTAAAGTTATTTCATGTAATGAAAAATAAATTAGTTTTTTATTTTTAACAATTTTTTTAATTTTATATTGCCAAAGAAGAAAAATCAACTTTATTTTCTAAAAAAACAACTTTAAACCTTTTCTATGTCTCTTTTCCCCTCTTTTTTCATTTTGCTTCGTTCCTTAAAAGTTAACATACTTAAAAGATAGTTTTTTTTTTTTTTCGTTTAACTAGAAAGCATTTAGAACTTTTATTGACCAACACAATTAATGGATTTGAGGTTAAATTATACTCTCAATTCTAATAAAGCCAAAGCACTTATATATACAACTTTTGCAAACATATATAATCATATTACATGAAAAGAATCTAGTCGAATATTTTTTCTTTATTTAAACTAATTAGAGATTTTATTTAAAAAAAAATCGCTTTCATCTTACTTTTTTCTGTTCTTTTTTTCTCTTTTCCTTTCTCAATACATCACTTATTACATATATCAATCATTTTCTCTCTATTTTATAATCCCTTTCTAAAAACTTATCACTCAAGTTCATTCAAAATGAGAATGAAGAATGGTATTTTTCCTTCAATCACAATAGATTTTGAAAGGATCCCACAAACAGACTCCAAAACTTAGTAATGGCATCACATGTAGTGAGTATTATATGGTCAATAGATAAGTAATCACATCATGAGACATAAAAAAATCAAATGTCAAACCGATCCCTATTCCATCACAATTTGATAGGTGGCCATGCCAATAATGAATATGGCTAGTGCTACTATAAGAACCACCATTTTTAAATTGAATGGTCTTACGTGTGACCAAATATTAAAGACGTTTGCTTATGTAATCTAGAATTTATTTCATATTACAATTTGAAATATGATTCTAAATTATCTAATTCATTATTATAGATAATGTTTTGAATTATGTAATATGAAATCCAAAATATACTTATGAATTATTTAACGTAAAATATAGTTTCCAAAAATCATTCTAAATGACCTAATAACATGTCTAAAATATATTTTCATATAACCTGCTACATAACTATTTAATCTCCACCAATTTCAATAAACCCAGCGTTTTACTCTTTCTCTCTTCCATTGTCTCTCAGCTGCAATGGGATGTAGCAGCTACATGGGTACAACAAAGATGTGGGTGCAACGGCAGCGTAGGTGCAGCACCATGGCAGCAATGGCATGATGCAAGAAAGAGGATATTTTAATCTTTTACTGTTAAAATGGAGGTGCAGATAGTAATTATGGGTGCATGAAGCAAAAGCCCTTATTTACATGTTAGAATTCTATTACGAATTAAGAGCACGATTAGGGTTTTCTAAGAAATATTACGATATATTTTTAAAATAATTGTAACTTAAAATTTGAAAAATGTTAATGTTAACCATTTATATTTAAAATTAAATTTGTATTTTGAAATTTTCGTAATTACATTTTTAATAATAAGTCAATATTATAAATAAGAATTTAATTTTGAAATTAGCAATATAGTTAGTATTGTTGATAACTAAAGTTATTAAAAAATATTAAGATATTATTACTATAATAAGTTAATGTTGTAAATATATAGCTATTATTTTTATACTTTCAGATCAATGGATAGTAGAAAATGACATTTAAATGAAGGATAGCTATATTGGTCTACTTTTCCGGCACTGGTTCAAAGAAACAGACTCAGAATTCAGGTCTTCAGATTTCTGAACTATTAAAAAAATCAGTGCTGCCCTTGTAAAATACTGAGGGGGGCAGTGCCCCTGGGCAATATTTTTGGAAGAGGTGCCATACTGGTTAATGACTTGATGTTGAGTCAATTTTTAATTACCAAGACTGCTAATTAGCTAATAACCAATGTTTTCAAGTAATATAACATGCTTGTAAACAATTTATAAGAAAAATAGGTAACTAATATATAAGTAATCGTTAACTAGAGTATTTCAAAATGTCAAAAGTAAAAATTCTAATATCACAAAACTAGGTACCTGTGGAATAAAATTCTAATATATACTTGTTTCTTTCAGCTAAATTCAAATTTATACAGCAAAGAACATATGAAATTATCATCATTTCTTATCCGGCCTTACATTTATTCATATTCACTATGCTATCATATCCAGTGCAGCAAACAATGCCTTAACAACTTTGTCCTACCTTTGCAAATAAAGATTCCGTAGGTATAAAGAACAGCAATAGGGTAAAACTTTCTTGCTCCAGATAACTAAATTATCAACCTAAAGTGGAAACAACTAAAATACATTGAATAGAAATTATTATTGCACAGATACAGAGGATATACACACCCACTGGCCAAAAAAGATATTTAAAAACCAGAAAAATGACATTCTCCAAATTGTAAACTTTTTTTGGTTAAGTATGAGCTGTGATAGATCCCAGTAGTGTATTCTGGGTGTTTGACATCACTAAAAGAAACAAGCTTCCTATTCTGCATATGACTATTTCAAAATGCATTTTCTCTTGCGCTCTCTCAAATCACTTGGTATAATAAATACAGAATCTACACAAAGGCCACCTTTGGAATGTGTACAATCAATTTGTTTCATTGAAAATCTAACTTGAGTTGTAGGCTCTGACTCAGTGACAATAAACTCACCCACCTTATAATCTATCCAGTATCCACGCTTATGATTTCCATATGTATCATCAATCTCACTTTCATCCAAACAGTATTCACATAATGCTTGCTGACCATCTGAAGTAGACAACTCAAATTTCACAGGTTTTATATCCCAACCATGGGTGTGTTCATAATTACATACACGCCGTCCAAGCCTTTTGGAAAACCGTCCAAGGTGAAGCCTAACGGAAAGAGTATAAATATCAGGGGGAAATGGAAACGTCACCTCTCCATCCACTTCAAACCACCATATTTGCTGTAAATAAGCCACCGTGTGAAACCTGAAAATCATCTAAGGTGTAACAGAATGCTGACAGATTACAAGAACAAACGGAGAAGAAAACAACTTTTACATCGAGATTTGCAAGTGCTACAGTTTGCAAAAAGAAATGCAACAGAATATGAGGAGAATAAGTTGACATAACTAAATGCGACAAGGAAAAGTACAAATGTTCGTGTATTACGTGCAAACCAACCTCCACTATGTCTTTAATAGAATGGGTAGGTTCAATCAGGTTGAGCATTTCAAGGATCAGTCGTGTTCAAAATTGCACAATTGATGTCAATGAATCTATCCGGAACCAAGTTGCAATCAATACTTAAGAAACATCATTCCAAGTCACAAATATTTGAATATTTCCCTCATCCAGATTAAGGCTTGTATATATGTAAGTAGAGAATTGTACTGTTCAATTTTTCTTTTTTACATTTAATGAATTATGAATCTAAGAACGTTGTGAAATGTTTTCTTTCGAATATTGACGCAGCTTTATAGAACGTCAAAATTTGGCTAAGTTATTTGAGAGAGAACAATGTAATACTGCTGTCAAGTTGTCCATATAATTCAAATGAGCTTAGCAGTAGATACAGGCTAACTAAGAGAACCCATATCAAAGAACTATGTCATTTGGTTTAGCTCTGAGATGAAGATCGGCTTGATTCCTTTAAGCAGTTCTATGAATTGTTCAAAGTCATTTTGGTAATTGTTTAAAATAAAAAATTAAACCAAGCATCACCCACAATTTAACACCACCATTGCCAACAAGATTTTGCACCTTTTAAATGGGGCATTGAAGATTTAAAAACAAAGCCCAGGAAGTAAACAGCGCAATGACCCATACACAATTAACAAACAATCTTGAACTTCATGCATTAGTCATCATAGAAACATTCTCTCCTCTATTTCTTCAAGTAAAAAATCAACAAGATAAATTGATCAAGATACAACGCAACAGCAATGAAACTAACAAGCAAATCTGTGCATTTGGATCTTAAACCAAGATTATGGAACATTTAAGAAATAGAAAGTTTTACAAGTCAAACTGTCAAACTATCAATCACACTATGTGCTAAACTTCGAAACAAGGGCGACTAAGAAATACAATCTTTTGGTTTTAATTATTTTGTAACCTTCATCGATGAATTCTCTTCGATATAATTGGGTTTATTTAATGAAAGACAGATTTGAACTTTTATCCATATTTATGTATTTCCTCAATGAAATTAAGAATCAATTTGGGAAGATAATTGAAATTCTCAAAAGTGATAATGCTAAGGAATATTTTTTTAATGTGTTTCCTTCATTCTTATCTTCTCAAGGAATTTTACATCAATCAACATGGCCTCACACTCCAAAACAAAAATGGTGTAGCATAGAGGAAGAATAGACATCTTTAAATTGCACGCTCTCTAATGCTGAATACTAATGTTCCTATTCATCATTGGGGAGATGCAATCCTCATTGCCTGTTTTCTAATCAATAGAATGTCTTCTCCACTCTCAAAACTAAAGTTCCCGACTCTATAATTTTTCCGTAATGACCCTCAATATCATGTCTCTCCACGTGTGTTTGGGTGTATTTGTTTTGTGTATTTGGGTGTATTTGTTTTGTTCATTACGTCTCTCCTAATCTTGACAAGCTTTTTGCAAAGGCTATTAAGTGTGTCTTTTGGGATAATCTTGCCTTGGGAAAGGGTATAAATATTATTTCCCCTCAACCAAAAGGTATTATTTGTTTGTTGATGTTAACTTCTTTGAGGACACACCTTTTTTCTTGTCATTCCTAAAACATTTTTCATTTGTTCAATGGGTCCTTCCTATTGACTATTTCAGGTTCCTCTTAAACTCAAAGTGTAGATGACAGTGTTCCACCACCTCTTTTCACATACTAGCACAGGGCACAAATAACACCGTCTTTGCCTGAAAATCATGGTCACTCAAATCCTCCACCACCAAATTCTCATACCATGGATCCTTCGCCCTCCTCGCCTTCTCCTAACTCTAATCATGCAATGAGCATATGAAGTTGAAATATGACAATCAAGTTGAAGCATTGAAATTTTGTGAAAATGAGCATATAAAGTTGAATTATGACAATCAGGCAACTCTTCATATTATGTACAATCTAGTGTTTCATGAAATAACTAAACATTTAGAGATTGATTGTCATTTTCTTAGAGAGAAATTGTTGTCCAACGATCTTACTAAACAAAGTTTGTCAATTCTAACGAACAAATCACAAACATTCTAACTAAATCTCTAAGAGGACCTAGGATTCAATTTATATGCTCCGAGCTTGGTGCATATGACCCATATGCTCTAGCATAAAGGGAGTGCTAAAATGAAATGTTATTTTCATTATTATTTTCTTTTGTAAGTACCCAGCTTTTGGGTTAGGGTTTAAGGTAGATGCATTATCTTATTTGGCAACTCCTCTATATACATCAATAAAAAGCACAACCGTGTAGGTTGAATACACTGTTTTCCCTCCATCTTACTTACTCAAGTGCAACCACATTGATTTTGAAGGGAATTAATTTAACATCATTGAGTGATCTAGGGTATGATTCATGCTTGCATGGACTGCTGCTAAAGACTTTCATGCCGAGAGAACAAGCAGGAAATCACAAAATTTATATCTTTCAAAATTAGTGAAAACGAAAGACAATATAAAAGAAAAAAAAAAAAAAAAAAAACTCAAAAAAAAAAAAAAAAAAAAAAAAAAAAAAAAAAAAAAAAAAAAAAAAAAATTAAAATTTAAAAAAAAAAAAAAAAAAAAAAAAAAAAAAAAAAAAAAAAAAAAAAAAAAAAACTCCAAATCAGAGGATTAAACATCCAAGCAAAGGGAAAAAGGTAACTTATGTTTGGTGGAGTAAAAACAAAATAAGCCCAAGACAAAAAGACATCGATTTTATACAAAATATGATAATTGTACAAGACAATGAATTGTACATGTAATTTGTGATTAGATAATGATGTAAAATCGCTTTACAATACCAGAACATAGTCAATTTAGTCACATAATATTTTGTTTCTAAAGTCAACGTTCCTCGTTTCTTTCCATTTTCTTTTGATTCAAACAATAAACACATTATCATCAGTGTATCCTTCTTCTTTCTCGTGATACAGCTTTAAAGGCAAGTAAATCTAACCTAGATTCTTCAGTTGGAATCCAATTCCAGTATCTCCGGTCATCAATTCCAGTAATCGCCATCGCCCTTGCCGAAATAGACATGCAAACCCTTCCCGTGACCCTGTCCAGCCACACTTCCTGCAAAACCCTAAACCCTCAACAAAAACCCTAAGTTCCAGAAACCCCTGATAACCAAAAAAACTGACCTGGAGAGCACCACCCACCTTGTGGCCGTGGTCGAAGGGCAGGGGTCGTGAGAGGAGCGCGAAAATGTCCTTCTTCGAAAGATTCCCGTGGCGCTCTGGCGGGACCAGATCCAGCAGATCCTGGTAGTTGCGCGGCAGCTTCGCCTGCCAGACCGAGTCCGAGGAGGCCGCGCCGCGGAACGCGCGGTTGAGGCGCGCGAGGTTGCAAATCTCCGGCGGCGTGAGGTAGAGGAACACGCACGCCACGCAGCTCTCCGGAATGTCGCCGAGGCCCGGCCCAATTGTCGAACCGTTCGCGCCGAGGCTGGACAGCGACGCGCCCATGATCCTCCTCCTCCTGGGTCCTCACCTCATGGCACGCGCCCAAACGAAGCACGGCGAGGGAAAGCAAGCGCGTGGGAAAGTGCACACTAATTGATCCTTTTCCGTTGTTGTTGTTGCATGGTTTGTTCGAGAAGTTGTCGTTGCTGCTGTTTCTATTGTGTTGCGTGTGAAGTGTTTGTGGGGTTTCTGGTTTTGGGATTTTTTTTTTCCAAACTGAGGTGGGTCCCGCTTTTGGATGACAGCGAGGATTCGATGCGGAGAGGTCTAGGGTTGAGGAGTAGGGCTCACCGTTGATTTTTCCCCCACAAATGAAGAAAACAAACATCAACAGCAGCACAAGTTTTCCAGGGAGTGACGTGGAGAGGCTGGGTTACACGGAAAATTTTTAACTTCCTCTAAGATTCTCATTCTCGTACATACAGATTTTTATGGAGGCATTCTGTGTTTGTCCCTTCAACACAAATGGTGTCTGCATCACATCTTATTACAAACTCATACATCTTTTTTTTCTCTTTACACCACACAAGGCCCTTCGTTAATAATTTATTATTTCTAGAATTTATTGTAACAAATTTTGCACTTTAAACCACAATGATACTTATATAGAGTGTAATGTTAAGAAACCATAGGATTAATTTACAAAATAGTGTAATTTTTATATTAAATTTCCTGAAATAAGAAAATTTTAAGATTTCTATGGAAATATAAATATATATATATATATATATATATATATATATATATATATATATATATATATATGATGATTAGAAGTATGATTTTAAAACAGTCATTTTCTCTCTCTTCGTATTATTTTTTCTATTTTCTTTCAATTTTATTTATTTTGTTTTTGTATTTTTTACTATTTCACTACTATATGAACATTAATATACGAAATCAAAATTAAATAAGCTAAATTGAGTTTTGTTTGGATGAGTATTCCTTTTAAGCTTTTTCTTCTTATCTCTAATCTCGATTTTATCTTTATAATATTAAATTGCATTTTTAAATTTATAATTCAAATTAAGATCGATTTAATATTGATTTAATAACTAAATACAAATTAAATTGAATTGAATGATATTGAGATGTAATTGGTATAATCAATTTACTTGATTAATTGAATCAAATAATTTATATTAATTTGGAGAAACATGTGATATCCAAATTGTTTAGTTATTGAGTAGATGATTCATATGTTTTAATCTTTTTATTTTTGCTTTTGATTTTTGATTTAATTTCTTCAATTTCTAAATCCTAATTCCCAATATTAAATTATACAAAACAATAGTAACGATTAAATAAAGTAAAAAAATTTGTGTGTTTTATGTTGCAAAATTTAGAAAAAATTAAGTATGTTCGATTTTTATGAATGACTGAAACAATTGAAAGAGAATATTCTACATCAGTCATATGTGATTTGCGCACACTTATTTAATTTTTAAGTAAAATTTTATATCATTTTCTATCCAACTTTGAACTATATCAATCTTTTTATATTCTTCACCATTGTTAAACTTAGGTTCTTAAAGCAAGCCTTTTATTATTTTTATATCCTCTCTTTTGAGAATTTGTTTACAATCCTTTAAAAACTTATTCTTGTATAACTTGTAAAGGCTTTATCAATCTTAAAAAATATCATCTATTTAGTGTTCAAGTTTAGAGGAAGACCAATAAATAATTAGAAATGATTTTATATATTGGTTATAAGTTAAAAATGATAATTAGACTATTTATAATATTTTGAAATTGAAAGCTTTTTCAAGCTGCAAAGAAGAACTAGATTACATGAGTTTTTACTTCTTTCCATTTTTAATAGAAAAATTTATGAAAACCTGTGGACTAGATAGGTTTTATTGAGAAAGTGTTTCTAAATAAATTTTTAGAACTCTATCCAAACTCCTCTTTATTTGTTCTAAAGGTAATATTTGTTTTCATTCACTATACATGCAAGTGTTTTCTCTCAAATCACACCTTAAAAATGAAAATCATCATAAATTTAATAAGATTCTAATTTACATAATAAATTAAATTCAATAAAATGATTAATTTTTTTTATTGGATTATAAAAAGATTAGGATGGATCTATAGTATATACAGATATACAATGATAGAATCAACAAGATGAAAAAAATAATTAAAAAATTAATATTTAATAAATACATAGTTTGTTATATAATAATATTTGCGTGTATCTAAACTCCTCCCTCTTTTAAAGATGACTTTTGTTTCCGTCTTAAATATACATGCAAGTATTTGCTCTCAAATTGCACCTAAAAAATGAAAATGATCATAAACTAATTCATATGGTAAATTAAATATAATAAAAAGATCAAAAGATTTGTTATAGGATTGTAATCAGACTATAATAAATCTATATTGTATATAGGAGATACCATGCTAAAGAATCAACAAGATTAAGAAAATAATTGAAAAATAAATATTTAATAGATACATAATTTATTATATAATATTCTTGTGTGTACCTTTTCTTTAATTTTTTCTCTTCTCCTATTCAAATATTTTGAAAATTTTAACTTTGACACAAATTTGCAGAGCAAAAATTTGAATTACTCAGCGGATAGTACAAAATTTATATTTTTCCTTCTTTGTCTCAGTTTTTGCATAATTGGTTCAACATGTTTGAATTCATTGAGCAAATAAAGTTTACTATACAATTTTAGTATTTTCACGCTTCTAGTGATATTTCATGAAATTATCTTTATCCATTCTTGCCATTTTTCTTCATCTTCATTTATGTTATTAAATTATTTATTTTCTTTATGTCCTTTACTAAAAATTAGTATTAATTAGGTGTGTTAATGGGTTGTACCTAAACTTGCAGGAGTGAACATGGCCTAACCCAAAGTTAATTTAAATGGTTTGAATTTGAAAATAAACTCGATATATTTTTAGCACAAATTATTTTGAGTCATTCAAGCTCGTTATTTTATAAATGTAATTTTAAAAATATAATTTTTAAATATTTTATGTTAATAATAAAAAATTGTATAACATAATATTATATTTATAATATATTTATTAATTATAATATTTTTTTAAGGTAAAGTAATAATTCTAATATCAGTAGACAAATTTAGAGAATGCAAAAAGAGTCAGCGGAGATATATAAGAAAGTTCTTCATGATTGTAAAATTATGAAATTATTTTCATTGTTCTTCTTTGTAAAATCCTTTTTTTTTTCTTTAGGTAAAAAAAAAAAACACTTGAAACTTTGATCCTATAACAACTTCTTCCAAAGGAAAAAGGAGAATCATTACCTTTTTTAAAATATTGTTGCGTTGGATTTTTCATTAAAAAGTAGGATGTGAAGAAATGTTTTAGTATTTCCTTAAGATTTTGATTTTTAGTTAGAATATTTAGAACTTAGTCTGTTTATTCATAAAGAGAATATATTTTACGGAATTAAGTGTTGACACAAGTCTTAATTAATTTTTATGTTATTTTTAGTATCTTAATTAATATTATCTAGTTTTTAAAATTTATATTCAACCTATTTAAGTACTATCGTAATCTTCATATAATATTATAGGTAATTTTATTAAATATCTATTACTTATTAGTATGTATAATAAAATTATAAATATGTACATTATATATATATATATATATATATATATATTAAATTATTTTTTAGTTTTTTTTGTTTTTATTTTTTTTTTTTTTTTTTTTTTTTTTTTTTTTTTTTTTTTTTTTTTTTTTTTTT
>Ga0209700_107894_pt1 | contig 14381 bp, 5 predicted proteins | sample SiratroredBW_FD_187528 | JGI IMG/M metagenome (GOLD analysis project Ga0209700, IMG submission 187528) | Root nodule microbial communities of legume samples collected from California, USA - Siratro red BW (SPAdes) (version 2) | ecosystem: Host-associated > Plants > Roots > Nodule | place: USA... | reverse complement strand
GTGGTACATCACCTGAAATCCCCAAATTGATTTCAGGTGATGCACCACGTCGGTTGGGAGCCCATAACCGACGTGGTACATACCCTAATTTTACCCTCCTTTTTTATTTCAGTAACAAAGTCACCACGACGTCGGTTACGTGGTCCAAACCGACGTCATGTGATACCTCACCACGTCGGTTAGGGCATATTAACCGATGTGGTGCATCAGCGCCATTTTAAAATTTTAAATTTTTGAATTTTAAAGCTTAAGTGGAAATTCAATGGCGGTTTTTTTCTGTAACCGACGTTATGTTGTTCATTTATTTACAAAAAAGCCACTGCATTTTGGATAACGTCGTTTTTGCTTTTAACCGTCATTGAAGACAGACGTTAAATGTGTATTTTGTACTAGTGGAGTGAACACTTTGGTGAGTAAAAAATGTAAGATTTTAAGTTTAAATCTTATATTAATTTAAGAAAATAAAATTTAAATATTTTATACGCGGAAAATTATCCTAACAGCTCACCGTAGACAATAAAATTCAAAGTAATTTTCAACATTTTAGTTTTCTTTCCAGTTATATTATTTTTATAATATTATATAAGTTAGCTTTTAGTTTTTGAACAATTTTTAATATTTAACCATGGTTAATACTAAATCCGTACCATGAGTAAAAATTAAACAATAGTTCAATAAAATTAAAAATCAGTAAAATACATTTTTAAATAAAAAAATATTTCAATAATAATAATAATAAATCTGTGTAATAGTATTTCTACGTCATGATTAAATTATTATTTTTTAATTTGTTTCTGAAGACAATATGTCACATCAAGTATAAATGCCCTACAATGGGATAAGCACTTACTAATAAAACAAACAAACAATATTAATGTAGAGAAATTCAAAGTAGAAAATAGAAGTAGGTATCCTTATTGCGGTTAGGTTTTCTGTTTCTCACCTTTTCGTTCAAATTCTATTTTTTATTTGAATATTTCGATATTATTTATAATATAATATGGTTATATTAAATAGACAAAAACACGTTTTTATTAAATGTAAATATTGAATTTTATAACTATTTTGAACAAATTCGTATTTCCTCTATATATTTTAGAATCATTATATAAGTTTATTTTGTAACACAAGAAATTTAAATCTAGTTTTCTAAATCATCTAGTGATTGAAGTAAACACTTAAAATGTTATTAGTGATAATACACATTCCAAACTCAAAAGCAGTGATTAACACGTACATATATATATATATATTGGTGAATTTTAGATTAATAATTTAGAAAAAATAATATAATTAAACTAAAAATAATTTTAATGTTTAATCTCTATTCAAACTTACAAGAGTTATCCTCTACACAAGGAGTTTTTTATTTTTTTTTTCACACCCATTACCCTAACTTTATATGTGAAGAAAATGAAACAACTATATTCCTTAATCACTTTTATCTCTATTCAAAAAAAAAAAAATAAAATACAATATATATATATATATATATATATATATATATATAACTTTCTTAGATTGATGAGCCCATTAGATAAAGAAGACAATACAATCAAAGTTGATAAGATTTGTAAGTTGATAAGAATATAAAATTCAGCATGCATTTCCTGCCACTTATATGTTAATTAGAATTATTCTACGTAGACACGTGTTTGTTAAAAAAATATTTTATATAAAAATATTATAAGGAATAGAATTTAAGTGAAAAAAAATCTAAGGAATTTATATGAGGAAATTCCAGAAAGTTCTGCAAAAAAGTTTACAATTAATATTTATGGATGATATATTGATAAAACTGTACTCAAAATTAAAACTTAAATATTTTTAATCAATAGAATTCAATTTTAAACCAAGAAAGTTTGTTAAATAATAAATATTCAGTTTATAATATATATTCTTTTGTATATATTTAATGCTAAAAATAATAAAATATCATTTAATTAATGAAAATTTATTCAATTTATAGTTAAATTATAAAAAAAAAGACTTCAAATATAATCATCAAAAAGTAACTTTCAAAATGTTTTATTTAATAAATATTATTTTATGGATGGCATCTTAATAAAAACCGGCTTCAAATTCGAACGGAAATATTTTTAATCAGTATAATTCTGTTTTACCCCAAATAATTTTTTTAAAGTATAAATATTAGACTATGATATAGATATTTTTGTATGAACTAAATTCTCAAAATATAGTTTAAAAATATTTGTCTTAATTGATAAGAAATATATCAGTTAAAGTGTAAATAAATACTTCAAATATAATCATCAAAATTTTATTTTAAAAGTAACTTATTTAACTTTTTACCTGTAATCATTATAAAATAATAAAAATTACTTACTAGACAAATTTATCGAATGCACTCAAAATTTATCAATAAATTAATTGTATGTAAATTTGTCAACGGATTTTCGATAGGTTTAGAATAAATTTATCAATAAATCCGTCAATAAATTTAGCGACGAATGATATTTGTCTATATAATTATCGATAATGATATTTTACCAATAAATAAAATTCCATCGATAAAATTTTGTCAGTAATTTAATTATTTTTTATGAATTTACAAAAATTCTATCATATTTAATATCTTAATCAATCAGATAAATTTAAATATCTTTAAAATTTGACTATCACGATAATTACTTATATAATCATTTTTAATTTTAATTAATATATATGTATAATGTAAATAATAACTACATACTGCTTTTCCAACTAACGACATTTAATATGTTCACATAACATAGCCATATGTGTATGTTTCTACTTGCCTCCTTTATTATATTGTGCACACGTAGAATTATATGCTCATGAGGCCCAGTGAACTTTTACTTCTTTGCTCAAGTGATTTTTTGACATTCTTACCTTATGAAGCACATGCAATGACTATGTGCATAATAAATACGTCTAATGATGTAGACCTGTTTGAAACTATATCCAATACCTATTTTAAGATTAGTTCTTTTACGAAGTTAATTTCTAAAAGATGTCTTAGGTATACAAGTCTATCCTATAAGGGATTTTGTGAAATTATTAATGATTGATATATGCAGATGCACAATACAAATCTATAATTGTTTTTAATATATATAACTTTTTTATAAAATGGTGTTTAATATTAATATGCTTCACACCTGAATGTAGTAGTATGAAATTTCTAAGAAAATTAATAGTTACACCATTATTATAAATGATAGAGATGTTATTTCTCATAAATGTTGCAGTCTCCTAGTTCGTTTCTTGATCCATTGTAGGTTAGAGCAACAACTAGTATATGAGACGTACTCTTTTAAGTAGTTGATAGTACTCTATAACTTTACTTATTGTTGTCCATGCATTCACTTGTGTTTTTTACTTATTGTTGACCATGCATCCTTTCACTTTTCTTTATACTTTGTCACTGTGATTTTCCTTTGTATTTTTGTCACTAGTATAGCCTGCATCGTAATATCCAAGCAATCTCAAATTTTCTCAAGCATAGAAGTAAAACCAAGGTTAGTTGTTTTAATGGAGAAAGTAAAACCAAGGTTATTTGTTCTAATGGAGAAAGGAAAAAATTATTTAACAATTATTAAATGAACTTTTTGTGAGCTCAACTTGAAAACTTACACATAAACGTTGAACAAACATTTTATCATATTTAGAGATTGTAACATATAAGATTAAATCAATCATCTATCGATAAACATTGTTGTCCATTTTTATGAATTCCTCATCTAAATATAACGAAGTTGTTGGATATATTGGTGTTTTCATTTCTTTGACATTATCTAACTTGAATATTATCTAACTTGAATTTCTTTAAGAGCCTATTGATTTCTTCGACAAGTGTATTGAGTCAAAAGTAATATAGTGAATTTGAAGTACGATCTCACAGAAAACACTTTCAGTTAAAATTCTAGATTTCACTACTCACTAAGTATATAAAATTGGAGAATGATTTGGTTCAAAGAACATAAGAAAATAAAGGATAGATTGCATGTTACGTTAACAAGTAGCAAAAGTGTTTTGAAAGATGTAGTTAAAGTATGGGATTGAACTTCATCTATCTCACTCATCTATATTTTGGTTTGATAAGAGCACATAATACTTATAACTACTCAATATTGATGTACATATAAAGATCATTCATATTGATTCCTCAAACATGAAATTCATAAAGAAACTTTCCCTCAGCTATCTAGTAAATTATCCAACATTAAGAACAGATGATATAAAGAAATCAATACATTGAAACCTATTCCTAGCACTCCAATATATTGAGTATTCTCATCTAGGTCAGAAGATTAGAAGTATTTTCCAGTTAAATCTAAGGATCAAAATCAAGACTCTACTGAGCAGATAGACTCTAGTAGTAAGCATAAGATGAAAATACCAAGATTGAGTAGAAACTGAATATTACATAAATATCACCAAAATAAAAATGAGTTCAAAAGAGTACATTCAATCCCAAAGATGAAGATTAGCTACTCGTGGTAGCCATTACAAACCAAAGAAAGGAAGATTGCAAGAGAAAGTGGAGCTTGTGCTTGACTTGGAGTCACTATTGCATTTTGTAGCTTCCAACCCTTCAAAACTTTCTAATTCTTTTCAAAGAAGACAAAATATCCTTCATAAACTCATTTTCATGCCTTGAGTTAGTGAATTCTGGCTTAAGCCGACCAGTTTTCGTCCAAGCTAAAAGGATCTTTATCCTGAAAAAAGGTTTCTCGCCCAAGTGAGCCATGCCTCGCTCAAGCGAGATCTTCAATAAAACTCAACCCTATATGTACCATTCTTGTCTGGGCGAGCTTCATTTCTCCTGGGTGATTTCACCACCTCGCCTAAGTGAGTTCTTCTCGCCTAGGCAAGCCAGGCACTGCACCTCCTTTTCATTTTGGATAATTCTCGCCCAAGGGATTCGTTCTTACCTGAGCAAGTCTTCAACTTCAGTATTTTAATTCTCTTCTTCATTCATCTTCTAATCTTTTCATTTTTTTCATTCTTTATGACCTGAAATTTACACAAAAATTGGGATTAAATGGTTTCATTTAACTTAGAACTTGGATTCAAAAGCTCTCAAATTAGGAATAATTATTATTTAAAACAACAATTAAAACCATAATTACCCAAGTTTTCTTATGTACAAAATACTCAAAATTGACACTTATCAAAGCCTTCACATACTATGTTTGACGGATGTGGATATCATTTCTAATTTTCTTGATTTAGAGTCTTAAAAGGAACATTAACTCATCCATTATGTTCTTTTCAAACTCATCCTACATGAGCTTAGCAAATTCTTCACATAGAGGCTCATTAGTAGAAAAAAAATGTCATCAACATAAATTTGAACAATAAAAATATTAGAATCAAAGTATTTGTGGAATAACATAGTATCTACTTTTCCTCTTAAAAAAGCATTGTGAAAAAATAATAGACTTAGTTTTTTAGAATAGTCTCAAGGATTTTATTTTAGACCATACAAGTCCTTGAACAAGTTAAAAACATGTTGAGGAAAACCAATACTATCAAACTTAGGAGGTTTTTCTACATAGACTTCCTATTTTTTGTCAAGTGAGGAATGCCCTTTTAATATTCATTTGGTATAACTTCATATTTCTATGAGCTCTAAATGAAAGCAAGATGTGTATTGTCTTGAGTCTTGTGATTGTTGCATACATCAGTAACCTTTTACCATTACTTTAACCTTGTTCCTCATGATATTATCTTGTTCGTCTAACTTTTTATTGAAGACCCACTTTACTCCTACTACGGTCTTATCCTCTGGTAAAGTAACAAGCTTCTAAACAATGTTCTTTAGGAATGGATAGAGCTTTTCTTGCATTTGCCCATGCTCACTCCTAGTTATCTAGTTCCTTATAAATGGTCTTAGCTCCATTTAGATATGAAGGTGGAGTTTCATTATGATGAGTTTATGAACGAAGATAAAAAAAAATGAGCAAATGTGTGAAATTATAGATAACAAGCAATATGATAAGACAAAATTCTCTTACCCGTAAAAATAGTGTGTTACTTTCTTGTTTTGTATTTCTTAGATTCATAATAAAGATATGCTTTTATTTTTTTACTTTTTTGTGAGTATTAGTTTGAAGAATATTTTTTTAGTAGGCTAATTAAAGATCGATTTAATTTGTGGAAGATTTCGGCCCCGTTGGAGCTTCATGATTACAAAGAGAAGCTAATGAAATCATAACTACTTAGAACAAGGAAAACATGATCAAACATTACATATGTCTTTCTAACCAGTGCAAAACCAAACAAATTTGAAGTTTTAAAATTCAAATGTCCTTCCATACAATTCAACCAAAGCTTTTTAGATAGAGATTTGCATTTAGTTTCTCTTACATTTACATTTGCATTTGAAGATGATTTCTCACATAAATAGTCATGCTTCTTGTTTTGTAAGATACTTTTGATATATTGAAATTAGAGAGATTATTCTTGATAATTTGAGTGTGAAAGGAATTGTTTGAGTCTAATTTTGATTCTTAGTATTAGAGTGATGATTCTTCAATGGTGTTTATCACGAAGATTTATGGAGTCTCTTCCTTTTCTCCAAGTAATAAACCATTCCCCATCTCCTAACTTTTCTGGCATTTCTACCAATTCTCTTGTTTTTAATTGTATTGTTTAAGTTATTGTGCTCACTTTTTACCCATAAATACTAGCTTTCACACTTATATAATCCTATGGATTATATTCGTTTTCAATGATGAGCATAGGTTAGAGAGTACTTCTTGACAAAATACCTACAAAGACAAATCTAGCTAAAAGATGGATTAAGGTAGCTAATAGATTATGTCAGCATTGTAAGGAAGAGGATGAGACTATTAGGCATCTTTTCTTTGATTGTAAAATAGCTAAAAATCTATGATATAAGTATGATAATTGATTGGGTGTAAGTTGAGTGAATCATTATCAACCCATTGCTAATTTTCAACATTTTCATATCATGGAATTAGCTAAAAGTCATAACACTGTTTGCATGATGTATATGTGGGTTGCTATTATATGGAGAATTCAGAATCATAGAAATAAAAATAAAGTTATTTTCAATAAAGGAAAGATAGATATTGAGAAAGTTTGGTCCTTAACATAATTGAATACATTATGATTGAAATGTGTAAAATTTGAGTTATTATTCTCAGATTGATACAAATTACTCGTGAGGTGTCTAAAAACATTGTCGTAATACTATAAATCTAGTGAGACAGTTATGAAGAACTTATACACTTATACTGGTAAGCACTGCATTGGGGGGTGTTTAGTATTTTTGCAGGTTGCAGTTTAGTCAAGTATTGTAATGGGACAAAAGTATATAAGACTGCATGGTTACTCTGAATGGTAGGGACGTGCCTCTTAAGGAAATTTTAAAACATGTTTACTATTTGCAGGTATGATTGATTTTGAAATCTCAAAAATGAAGTGGAGCAGGAAGAGACAACATAAGAGCCTTAAAAAGGAAGTGATGCAAGTAATCTACCTCAAAGCATGTCTCTCTTGAGAAATGTGAAGCTAATAATTTGATATTCTAAGTCTTGGGATCCTCATTTGATAGTAAATGTATGCTATATATGTTAATATGTTTTTATCTGAAATTGAGCTATCACAGATTATTAAGATGATAGACCACACGTTAATCTATCTCATTTTGTTTTCTTACTTGTATTTGAATTTGGATGGTATAGGAGTATTTTGTTGTAAAAAAGTTAAAGCACCCTTTTGTGCTTTCCTTTATTTAATAGACTCTTTTGCCAATAAAAAAAATCTGACAAATAACGTATTTTTACACAAATCATAAATATTCATATGCATCACATTCAACACTTGGACATATAATAATTCAACAAGCTTCCATACATCACATACATATCCAAGTTTATTCCACAAAAAGGAAGGATTCACATAATCTTCCTCCTGTCAAACTCCACAAAGATATGTTATTATAAAGAAAAGCACTTAACCTAAGGCCAAGGCCACTGTTTCTTATTATTTTTCTTTTAAATTTCTATGCCTTGACAAGATGACCATCGATGTCCGTGGTGCATTTGTGAAAATACTCGACGTAGCCATATGGAGGATCAACTTCCTCACTAACCCTCTCATATTCAAAGGTCCACTTTATAGTAGCACCACCTTGGTTCTTATCAATTGCTTGAAATATGACCTTGAAGAGCTTAAACTGGTGATCAATGTCTCCATCGAAGAGCTTGTAGATGATTGTTTTATTTGCTTCATCAACAGATTCAATCTTCTCCTGACATGTTGTAACCTTACCATCTGTTCATTCTCAAGTAATTAAAACCAGAAGGAGAACTATACGAAGATAAAGAAATCGACTTACACTACAGAACAAAATCGCTAAAAAAACAAATTCAAAATATTGATTTAGAGACTATTTCAAAAATTAAGAACGATTGGGTTTTAAATTATGTTTATTATTATATATTAAATGAGTTTATAAACTAATCATTAAATCAGTTTTCAAAATTAATCATCAATCTTTTAGTTTAGATTCATTTAATCTTTCTTTTGTGAGTAATTCTTTAAACTCAGAGATTATTAATTTAATTTTCAAAAGTTTTTTTTTTCTTTTTGTAGTTTCGTTATTTTATGTCAATTATAATCTTGATTTATATCCTTCAAAAATTTGATTTTGAGTTCCGGTTCTTGTCGTTAAGAAGTTAGCTAGAAACTCATAATTAAACTAATTAAGCCTGTTTGTTATGTTTTCATAAAAAGTAGTTTTTAGTTTAGTATGCAATAATGACAGAAGGCTGAAAGGAAATTAATATTTGATTGATTTTGTTGTTTTGAATAAATTTTCATGAAATCAGCTATTGCTTTTAGAAACATATGTAAGTTTTATGATTCCATATAGATAGAATTCAGTTTCTACTTTTTAAAAATTTTAAAGAGGTAATCACTAAATTATCTTACATCAAAATCAATATTTAATGAACTGAACCAAAAACTAGAACCGAAGAGAGGCAAAACATATTCAAAATTAGGTTAAAAGAAAAATCTAGCTTTGGGTTGCATATTGACAGAGTTAAGTGTAATTACCTATGACATAAGTCCAGTGTTTAATGGACTCACTGTGGTGCCAGTCATGACCACGGTGCAGCTTGGTTCCATGGACTCTTTCAGCAAGGTTTTGAACATGATAGAGTTTCGTTGCTAAGAGGTTGAACCACTTTGCAGCAGTTGCATGAACCCCAATTTCAGTGCTGATTTTACCAACAAGTGTCATGATTATCAAGAAAAAAGCAAGTAATAATAGAAGGAAGAAAGGAACTAAGATGGAGATGATGAAGAGTACATCCACATGTCCCTCTTATATATAACAAAATTTACCCACTCCTTCCAACTAATTATACTATGGGGTCTATTTTGATACCCTACTAAAAAAAGGAACTATACCTAATCAAATTGTATTTTGAAAAATCAAACATTAGTAATATATATATATATTCCAGACCAATAAATAATCTGTAACCAAAATTTTAATTATTGGTATAGTACTATGTAATTTTTCAACAGCGATAAGTGTAATTATTTAACATAAAAAAGTACTTACTTTTTCTTCAGTTTAAAAATTAGCATCCATGTGTATAATAAAATTTCTTTTATAATTTTTAAATAGACATTTATCTTAATTATGTTTTTAATAATATTAATACTCGTTTATTTAAATTTTTAATAAAATGACACAAACTTTTTTATTCTTAAAAATATCATATTTATTAAAATTTGAAAACAATATGCAAAGTAAAACTGAATATAAGAAAATATTATTTTGATAAATAAAATAAGGAGTCTGTATCACATTATTAAAATAAGGAGTTCGGGACTGGACGGATTCAATTTCCATCTTATTAAGAATAGCTGGAAAATTGTTCATAGTGATTTTGTAAGCGCTGAGTGAACTATCAAGAGGGTGTAACGCTTATTTTTTAACTTTAATCCTCAAGAAAGACAACCCACTAATGATTATTAACAATTTCACTGATTAACTGTGTGTATAAGGTAATTTCAAAGGTCTTTGGCAGATAAAATAAAAATGGTGATGGACAATATTAATAGCTCCCATTAAGCTATTATTGAAGGGAGGGGGTTATTTGATAGTATCATAGTAGTAAATGAAATTGTGGAGGAATGTAAGATAAAAAAAAAAGTTGTGATTGTCAAGATCAATTATGAGAAAGCATACGATGAGATGAGGTGACAGTATATGTATTATATCTTGAATAGACTTGGATTTTGTAGTAAGTGGATAAATTGGATAAGTTTTGTATCAAGTCATTTTCTATATTAGTTAATGGAAGTGTTACTGAGGAAATTTGTTCCTTAAGAGGTTTGAGATAAGAGGATCCAATGACACCATTTTTGTTTCTAATTGTGGTAGAAGGTCTAGCTGGGTTGGTTAGAGAAACAATAAAAAGACAACATTAGTTAGAAGTAAAGATAGGGAATAGTAACGCTTTGATCAATCTACTCCAATTTGCAGATGATACTCTATTTTTTTTGACAAAGATAAAGGGAAGAACGTCATAGTAACAAAAAGCATTTTAAGGTGCTTTGAGCTTGTATTGGGATTGAGGGTCAATTTTCGTAAGAGTAAGTTAGGGGTAATTGGGTTAAAAATGAATGATCTGGACAACCATGGACTGGTTTTAAATTCTAATTATGTGTCATGCCCTTTTAAGTACTTAGGGATATCGATTGGAAGGAATCCTAGGAGAAAATAGTTTTGGAAGGAAATGTTGGATAAAATCAGAAAAAAGTTGTCCATTTGGAAAGGGGGGACAATGTCTTTGGCCGGTAGAGTGTGCTTTATCAAATCTATAATTTCATCTCTCCCGTTATATTTTTTATCTGTCTTTAAAGACCCTAAATCTATTTGTAAGGAGATTTTGTTAAATTGCAAAGGAATTTTTTGTGGGGTGGTCTTCTGAATAGAGAAAGATTGCTTGGATTAGATGGAAAGAGTTAATTAAGCCTAATGAGGAAGGAGGATTGTGAATTAGAAATATAGAGAAGTTCAATGAGACACTATTAGCTAAGTGGGTTTGGCGCCTAAGAGAGCATGGCCAGGAACTTTGGAAACAGATCATTCAGTTTAAGTATGGTGGTGTCGAGGGAAAAATTAGAATGGACTCTATAATTAGCGGGCCCTTGTGGTGGTGGATGTGGGGATGGACAGCTAGGTAATTGGATTGAAAAATCTATACAATGGAAGCTTGGGTCTGGTGAAATAATTAGATTCTAGGAAGATGTTTGGGTAGGAAAATCAACCATTAAATCAATACTTCCCAAGATTTGCTAGTCTTTTTAATTCAAATGATAGAGAAATGGCCAGTGGAGGGAGAGAGTATGGGACTGGAAAATCCCTTGGAGAAGAAATATATCTGTATGGGAGACTGAGATAGAAGATGAATTTATGTCGTTACTAGAAGGTAATACCCTTAAAAGAGACAGTTTGGACAGAAGAGTATGGAAAGTGAAAGTTGATGGCCTATTTTATGTTAGGTTTGCATACTTTCAATTGGATAATTTAGTAGAGGGGAAAAAAGAAGTGTTTTCAAAACACTTTAGAGCTTAAATACTATCTCAAGGGTGACAATCATATGTTGGAAAGTACTTATTGACATAATACTTACAAAAGACAAATTTGGCTAAAAGAGGGGTTGGGTAGCTAATAGATTATGTGAGCTTTATAAGGAAGAATATGAGACTATTAGGCATCTTTTCTTTGATCATAAAATAGCTAAAAATCTACTGTATAAGTGTGATAATTGGGCAGGTTTAAGTTCTATGAATCATTATCAACCCATTGCTATTTTTAACATTTTCATATCATGGAATTTACAAATAGTCAAAACACTTTTTGAAAATGTATGTGGGTAGCAATAAAGAAAATATAGATATTGAGAAAGTTTGGTGCTTAATTGAAAACTTGGTTATGATTGAAATGTAAAAAATTTAGGGTATTGTTCCCTTCGTTAAATCGGTACCAATTATCGTGAGGTGTCTAAAAATATTACACTAATACTATAAATCTAGTGAGCGGGCTAAGAAAAACTTATACACTTATACTGGTAAGCACTGCATTGGGGGGTTTAGTATTTTTGCAGATTGCAATTTAGTCAAGTATTGAATGGGCGAAAGGGTATATATCGTAACAGGATAGAGTGTCATAAGAATGCATGATTAGTTACTCTGAATGACAGGGACGTGCCTCTTAAGGGTATCACTTTAGTGTTTACAGGTATGATTAATTTTGAATCTGGAAACTGAAGTGGAACAGAAAGAGGCCATATAAGAGGCTTAAACAGGAAGAGTTGCAAGTAATATACTGCATCTCAAAGTAAACAGGAAGAATGTGTTATATGTGAGTCTTTGCTGATAAGAGAAAAGGGTGAAAAAAAGGGTAGACAGATAATGTATTTCACACAAATCATAAATATTCATATACATCACATTGAACACTTGAACATATAATAATTCAAACAAGCTTCCATACATCACATACATATCCAAGTTTATTCCACAGAAAGGAAGGACTCACATAACCATCCTCCTGTCAAACTCCACACAGAAGAGCACTTAGCCTAAGGCCAAGGCCACTGTTTCTTATTATTTTTCTTTTAATTATTATTTTTCTTTTAATTTTCTATGCCTTGACAAGATGAGCATCGATGTCTGTGGTGCATTTGTGAAAATACTCGATGTAGCCATATGGAGGATCAACTTCCTCACTAAGCCTCTCATATTCAATTGTCCATTTTATAATAGCACCACCACTGTTCGTATCAATTACTTGAAATGTGAGCTTGAACACCTTAAACCTGTGGTCTATGTCTTCACCGAAGAGCTTGTAGGTGTTTGTTTTATTTGCTTCATCAACAGACACAACACTCTCAAGACATGTTGTAACCTTACCATCTGTTCATCCTCAAGCAATCAAAACCAGATAAGAATTATATACAGATGAAGAAAGCGACTTACATTAAAAGAAAAAAAAAAATCAGTAAAAAACCTAATTCTAAAATACTGATTTGGCGACTATTCCAAAAGTTAAGAATGATTGGTTTTTTTGTTGTAGTTTCGTTATTTTATGTCAATTATAATCTGGACTTACACCCTTCAAAAATTTGATTTTGAGTTCCGGTTCTTGTAGTAAGAAACTAATCTAACAGCAATGAAAAAAATTCTAGAATCAAGAGAATTTATAACTAGAAACTCACAATTAAACTAATTAATTGTTATTTTGAATTAATACAAAAAGCTGAAAGGAAATTAATACTATTGAGTTTGTTGTTTCTTAACTTTTACGATTACAAACAGATAGAATTTAGTTTCTACTTTTTACATCAAAATTATCATACATCAAAATCAATATGTAAAACTGAGAGAACTGTAGAGAGGCAAAACATATTCAAACTTAGGTTAAAAGAAAAGTCTAGCTTTGGGTTGCATATTGACAGAATTAAGTGTAATTACCTATGACATAAGTCCAGTGTTTAATGGACTCACTGTGGTGCCAGTCATGACCACGATGCAGCTTGGTTCCATGAACTTTCTCAGCAAGGTGTTGAAACTGATGGAGTTGGGTTGTGATGAGGTTGTACCACTTTTCAGCAGTTGCATGAACCCCAACTTCAACGCTGAATTTACCAGCAAGTGTCATGATGATGAAGAAAGAAGCAAGTAATAATAGAAGGAAGAAAGGAACAAAGATGGAGATGATGAAGAGTATTTCCAGATGTCCTTCTTATATAGAACAAAATTTACCCACTCCTCGCAACTAATTAAAGTATGGGGTCCATTTTGTTGCCCTACTAAAAAAAGGAAGCACCTACTCAAATTTTATTTTGAAAACTCCACACATACTATATATATATATATATATATATATATATATATATATATATATATATATATATATATATATATATATTCTAGACCAATAAATAATCTGTAATCGATATTGTAATTTTGGTATCTTAGTATGTAATTTTTCATTAGCAATAAGTCTACTTATTACTTATTTAAGTTAAAAGGTACTTACTTTTTCTTTAGTTTAAAAATTAGCATCCATGTGTTAAATAAAAATTATTTTATAATTTTCAAATAGAGATTTATCTTAATTATGTTTTTAGTAATTAATAATCGTTTCTTTAAATTTTTAATAAAATGACACAAACTTTTTTATACTTAAAAATATCATATTATCACTCCGAATGTAATATTTAATATTATCTCGCTTTATTCGTGTTTTGTTACTTTTATAGAAAAATATTGCTTAAGAACGAGGGAGAGTAATAATTTGTGAAATAGTAAAATAAAAACAAAAAAAAAAAAAT
>Ga0209700_107891_pt1 | contig 14393 bp, 5 predicted proteins | sample SiratroredBW_FD_187528 | JGI IMG/M metagenome (GOLD analysis project Ga0209700, IMG submission 187528) | Root nodule microbial communities of legume samples collected from California, USA - Siratro red BW (SPAdes) (version 2) | ecosystem: Host-associated > Plants > Roots > Nodule | place: USA... | reverse complement strand
AAATATAATATTAATAATATTATTAATTATATAAGTTAATAATAATAACAATAATATATTTTTACAAATTTAAAAATATTATTAATTTTTATTAATAATAATAATGTTTATGTAACTAATAATAATAATAATTAGAAATAATATTAAAAGTAATAATAATAATTATTATAATTTTAATAAAATTAATTATTAATATTATCTAGGAAAAAATCTATAGATACTTAGATACAGATTTGGATCTGTATGTAAAATCTATATGTAATAAATGCGTATATAAAATTCATATGTACTATATTCGTATGTAAAAATGTAAAATCCGTAGGTAATTACATACAGATTTAGAGTCATATATAATTACATATGGATTTGGATCCGTAGGTGATAAGTCCAAATGTAATAAATTTGTATATAATAAATTTGTATGTATTGTTAAATTTACATACGGATAAAAATCTGTATGTAATAATCCGTATATAAATCAAGATTTTTTTGTAGTGTTATGACATGACCTTAGTACACTTTTCTCATTAACTATGAAAACAGGTCAAAAATAAAAGGAGTGTTAAATTTTGTTTTAATTTTTTCACAAAAAAATTACAAAGTTTCATATGATAAATACTAATAGACGAAGTTTAACCTTATTTCTCATAAGAGATGCGTTTGACAAAGCTTGTCAGACCCAACTTCAAGAGGACAAGAGTACTAACATTTTTGTGAAGCTTACCTTCTGAAGTCAGACATAGATTAATAACATGCAATATAGAAGCTAAGAGATAGAATGATTTACACAGAGCATTTTTTTACTAGTTTGTCTAAAACACACATACTACTTCTAATTCTTGATTAACCCAATCAATTTTGACTAAGATAGACTACCGTTGCAAGATACAAGTATTATTTAGACCCAACCACTTCTAGCTAAACAATATGTTTTCTTCAGATACAACCATTCCTTGTTAAACACACAAGTATTGTTTAGACATAGACACATGCACTTTTAGTTAAATTTCAAGTATTATTTGGACACAACCACTTCGGGTTAAGCTACAAGTATTGTTTTGACACTACCACTTCTAGTTGGTCATGACTATTCTTTGGACCCAACGACTCCTGGCTAAATCACTTTGATTACAAAGGATGTGATCTATGAAATCATAGGTTTCGCTCACTAAAAGAGATTAACATCTTTAAACAAATATAAGATAGTGACCAATTTTCTAGTTGGCCATGAACACAAACAATTTTCTTCTTGACACATAGAAGCTTAAGATTGCTTGAAGAGCTTTAAGCATTTTTTTTCACAAATTTTGTTATAAACATCATGTCAACCTTTATTCTTGGAAGAAAACTTCTTTATATAGAGGTGTGAAGAAAAAAGTTGTGCAAAACCCTTTTGAGCCATTACAAGGTTTGTGAGCCTTTCATGTCCCTTGGCTTTCATCTAACCATGTTCAAGCAGGTAGATGTACTAAATGCTCTTCATGCAACATTAAATGCATATGACTTCTATACACAATATCTTTAATACATGGCAAGGCTTATCAACTTCTTTCCTCTTTAGTGTAAAGTGCATGGCTTGACACAGTTGGCTGAATTCACAACATTGAATTTTTTTATACCCTAGACAATCTAATCATCGAAGCCCCTTTAGTCCATGGAATACCAACAAATCATTTATGAGCTTTGACAATAACAAACACTTTACGTGACTTATTTATTTAAATGCCAATATATTATCTAAAGATTCTAATGTGTATTTTTTGATAGCAGTAGGGTTTATAAACTATCCAATGATACCACTAAGTCTCTCGACAAACGATAATAGACTTTTTGTGTTCTCTTACCCAAACAACTCTCTTTGTACTATACATTATGATATGTTATTTGTTAGCTTTTCAAAGAGAAATGGTAAGCAAATTCGACATCTGAGTTTTTTTTATATACTGCTTTTCAAATCTATTCCTACTTAATATATGATAAACTTCGTGTTTTTGTGAGTGGATGGTCTTTGGTTAGACCATCTAGTCTTTGAGTAGATGATCACTGTCTAGTCCTTGAGTAGATTCTCACCATCTAGTCCTTATGTAGACTATCATTATCTAGCCATTGAGTAGACGACCATTGTCTAGTCCTTAAGTAAACAGTACTCTCTTAGATTGTCTAGTCTCTGAGAAGACGGTTCTTTGTTAGACTATCTAGTCTATATGAGCAAACGATTCTATATTAGACTGTCTAGTCTTTGTGTATATGGTCCTTCGCTAAACCATCTAGTCTTTGTTTTTGTTTTAGTTAGACAGTTTGGTCTGTTTGTTTGTTAGTTTCATTTTTTTTTCATTTTCGTTTCTCGCTGCCATATATATCCTCACCTTGCTTCCTTTGGCGACACACGAAATAATATTTGTTGTTCTCTTTTTCTTCTTCCTTAGCTCTTGCTTTCTTCTCTTTTTTTCTCTCTTTATTTCTTGTTACTTTGGGCTTTCTTCTATTTGGTGTGCCATCACCATCGATTTTTGCTTCTCTATTTACTCCATTGCCATCAAGTTTTGTTTTTTTATTATGGTATCATAGCTCTTTTTTTTAAGAGATTTTTTCACCCTCTGATATTTTATTCTTTGTTTCTATTTTTATTCTTCTTCAGGTCTTATTATTTTTCTTTCCTTTTCATGTTTTAGTATGACTGAGGAACTACTCATGCAAAGTTTTCTCTACCTTCATCCAAATGAAAATCTAGCAAAGTTTTCAATCTAATCTCCTTACTTTGGTGCCTTGTTGCTTAACATGTTGTTTTTGATAAACTATATTCCTACCTTTTTGCTAAATAACGTTTGTCCATATGAAAAAGTTAATGGTAGACTTTGTGATCACTCTGATTTACATGTTTTCGAATTCTTGTTTTATTCTATTGCTTTTATTGCGCATAGAACAAAAGTTGATAGTCACATTGTTCATGGAATTTTTCTTAAGATTTAGGGTTTAGGATTTTATTTTCTTACACCTTAAAGGTTTTATTTTCTTAAACCTTAAGAATCATATAATTGGCATCTTCTCCAAAAATTATTTTTCATAACATTCTAATCATAACAAGGATCCAAATAATCTTTGTCTCCCCATTCCTCAACATTATGCTCAAACTTATGATGATATTAATACGCAACACGCTACTCATGATACTATTGTACATAATTTTGATGATGTTGTGTCTACTAATAACTAAAATGAGATTTTGGATACACCACCTAGGAAATTTAATTGAAACAAAACACCACTTGCATATCTTAAAGAATTTCAAACAACCAACTTCACTAATAACTTTGTAAGTACAAAGTATCCCGTTCAATCTTTCTTAAGTTAAAATTCTTAATTTGCTGGTATCAAACACACTATAATGTTTATTTTTTTCAAATGTTGAACTATGAAATTATGAGTAATATGCCAAAGATACTTGTAGGATATAAGCTATAAAGTTGGAATTAGTTGCACTTGAAGGTAATCAAACTTGGACTATAACTGAACTACCACCTAGGAAGACGGTTATTTCATGCTGCTAGGTTTATCAAGTTAAACAACACTCTGAACATTATCATGTTGGGCTTGTAACTAAAGGCTATAGTCAACTTGAAGGATTAGATTTTTTTGGATACTTTTGCATATGTAGCAAAACTTACTACCTTACATATTCTTCTGGCTCTTGTTGCTGGATCATAAAACAACTTAATGTCAACAATGCCTTCTTGCATAGAGATTTACATGAGGAAGTGTACATGAAGCTTCTTCCTAGCATTTCTATCACCAATAAAGATTTGTTTGCAAACTACATAGATTTCTAGATGGTTTAAATCAAGCAGGACTTCAGTGGTATGCCAAACTCTTCCAATTTTTAATTTCTCATTGTTATAATTTTTCTTCTGTTGATCATTCACTATTTTTGAAACATGATTGCAATTCCACCACTGCTCTGCTGGTTTATGTGGACGATATTGTTTTGATTGGAAATTATCTTAAGGTAATGAACAATATTACTTCTCTTCTTCATGAGCACTTTGGTATCAAGAATCTGGGAGATTTAACCTATTTTATTGGGCTTGAGGTAGCTCGCAACAACACTAGTATTTTATCTTGGCTAGAGAAAATACACTCTGAACCTTCTTGAAGAGATTGGAATGTTAGGTTGTGCTCTCATATCCACTCCCATGGTTCACACTACTCATCTAACTACTAACAAGGGTATCAAGGTCAACGAAGAATATGGCTCTTCCTATGGAAGTTTCATATGACACTTAATCTATCTTAGCACGTCTTGATATTGCTTTCTTTGTTAATCATCTTAGACAATTCGTTTCAGCCCTTATCAGCGAACATCAATAGGTTGTTTTTCATGTTTCCAAATATTTTAAGGCTACTCCTAGTGTTGTGTATCTCTCTCCATAACAATAATACCATTTAAACCATAGCTTACATTGACTCCGATTGGGCCACTTATCCACAAACTAGAAAACCTATTATTAAATCTTCCATTTATTTGGGTAAATCTCTCATCTCATGGAAATCGAGAAAACAACAAATTGTTTCCAAAAGCTCCTTCAAGGAAGAGTATGTGTCCTTCCTCTGCTACTACATGTGAAATCCAATGAATTTCTTACTTCCTTAAAGATATCTGAGTTTCTTATTTTCAATCAGCTCTTCTATACTGTGACAATCAATCTACTATCCAAATCTCCAACAATCAAGTCTTTCATAAAAGAAAAAACACAAAAATTTATTGTCATGTTGTTCAAAATAGGTTACTCAAGCTACTACCTATATCTTCCTCTGTTCAAGCTGCTGACATAGTCACCAAGCCTCTTCCTCAATCGGCTTTCACAAACCTTTATTCCAAGTTAGGAATGAAGAATATGTATTCTCATCTTGAGAGGGGTTGATAAACTCTATGTTTCTTGTGTTGTTTTTGTGAGTAAATGGTCTTTGGTTAAAACATTTAGCTCTTGAGTAGATAGTCACCGTCTAGTCCTTGAATTGACAATATCGTCTACTCCTTAATACAGTCACCATCTAATCCTTGAGTAGACAATGACTGTCTAGCCCTCAAAAAGACGTTCTTTGAATATCTAGTCTTTCACTAAACGATCCTTCATTAGACAATCTAATCTTTATGCCTCTTAGAGTGCCTAATTTTTTTGTTTTAGTTAAACAGGTCCGTTTGTTAGTTAGTTTCATTTTTTATTTTCTTCTTCGTTTCTCATCACTTTATATATCCTCACCTTATTTCCTTTAACAACACACAAAATAATATTAGTTGTTCTCTTTTTCTTCTTTCTAGGCTCTCGCTTTCTTCTATTTGGTTCGTCATTGCCATCGATTTTTGTTTCTCTATTTATGTCATTGCCTTCAAGTTTTGCAAAACATCAACTTCTTTGTTAGTAGAAAGAAAGGTCATAAGGCTTTACATTCCTATCACTTTTGCTTATCACTTTTCAGCTCTGTAAGCGGAACTTGGAAGAAAGCTCGTGTTTAGTTTTTTTTTTTCACATTATTGTTTGATTCGAAAGCATTAAGCAATTTCCACTCAACAGCTAAAGGCTGGATTGACATTAAAGTCAAGGTTTGGTATCAGTCACTCTTTCATGGGCAAAATCAAAACATGAATTTCTCTTTTTCAGTGACCAAAATGTCTACTTTTACCTATATTTTCTAGTCCCTAGGGCTCTTCCGTTATTTAGTTCCATAAAAAAACACTTCCTAAAATTCATAATATTGTGATAGATACATGTGTATTTTGTTAAAGATTGTTTCATTAACGTACAAGTAGTCATATGAGATGATGTTTAATTCATTTCCATTATTAAAATGTTTATTTACATTTTCGTATATCTAAAATCATTCTTATATAAAATCTGTATTTAAATAAGTTTTCGGTTCTAATATATTATCTATTTTGTTTTTTATATTTTTCTAAATTAAGTATTAATAAATTATAAAAAATTGATTTAAATTTTTCAAAATAAATTATATTTTTCCAAATGCATGATGGACACCTCGTAATATTAAGTACCAACTATAGGAACATCACTCCTTGGGTGATGTGATAAGGATTGCCTATTAGGCGACGTACACGACAATCCCGGAACATTAATTTCATTAGTCTGTTGAGATTTATAGTATCACGAAATTTGAGCTTACGTACTAAGTAAAAAATCATAGCCCTTAAGTGATGCACTTATCAGCGAGAGGTCGCCTAGGGCGATGACTATGTTGATCCTAAACTGTCATCTTTGTTAAGTTTAACAATGGCAGAAACAACAACTGTGTTATCTAAACTCTTGATGTTCAAGCACCGACTGAATCTTAGTATTTTAGATACCTTTTTCTGGTATCCAAATCTTTCTAATTAATTTTCTAGTATTTAACTCACTCAACAAACACGAAGAGAAAAAGATCTCAATAAATAGAACATGTTCTAGATAAGAAAGGATACTTGAACTTACTAGCTTAAAGTTACTACTTTGAACCAGAACAAATTGGCACCTGTGAGGTAGGTAAAACTTTCCTATCTCCACAAGACATAATCACTAAATTTTCCTACTTTACAAGATAATTATTTGAAATCATCATGAGAAACCAAAGACTAGCAGTCCAACCTAAAGAAGATGGTTACCAAGAGAGTGTTGCAGTGGGAGCAACAAGGAGAGCAGAGGAAGCACACACAAAAAAGTTGTGAAGTTATTAGAAACTGATCATATTCGGGAGATTCAATACCCGAAATGGTTAGCAAAACGGAAAGTGGAAGATGTGTTCTGATTTCACTGATTTGAATAAGTCTTGTCTGAAGGATTCTTATCCTTTGCCCAATAAATACAGTGATAGATAATGCATCGAGGTGTGGGCTTCGTAGCTTCATGGAAGCGTAGTTGGCATACAACTAGATACAGATGCATCCTATGGATGAGGACAAGAACGCATTCATGGTTGAAGCTGTAAATTATTGCTATAAAGTTATCGTATGCAACAATGAAAAACATTTGGTCTGACTTGAAAGAGATGTTGAAAACTATCGATAAGAATCCTAAGAGATGTGTGTTCAGCGTAAAGGCGAAGATTTTCTTAGGTTTTTCTCTTACCAAACAGGGAATAGAGGCGAAGCTTGATAAATCTTTGGTTATCATCATGAGGAGCCTACTATTGTGAAAGAAGTCCAACATTTGAGTAGCGAAATGGCATCCTATTCTCGTTTCCTTTCAAAAGGAGGAGAGAAGGGTTTTCATTTTGTTTTCAACGTCTTTGAAAAAATTATCATTTTGTGTGGACTGAGCAATGTGAGAAGACTTTTCTGAAGTTTAAAGAATACTTATCTAATCTTCTAATACTTAGCAAACCAGTGTTGAACAAAACACAACTGTTGTATCTCACAATGACTAATCAAGAAATAAGCTTGATGCTTGTGCAAGAAGGTGAGGCAAGACAAAGACAATCTACTTAGTAAACAAGGTATTAGTATGCTAGTACCAATATTTGATTTTATATTAACGCTTCACTTTCTGTTTAATTACATTCGTCGTAACAGTACACAACATTATCAAAAATAATATTTACCTTTTATCTTTTATTTCTTTAAAAATATTATAAATTCATTACTTATTTTTTTTCAATTTAAAAACTAATACTTCACATTAAACGGTATATGTTAGATTAAGTTCTCTAATATGTTTCGTATTTTATATAAAATTTTAAAAATCATAATTATTGTTAAAAATATGTTTATTTAATTTTTTTAATTAAAAATATTGTAAACTTTTATCTGTTCACTCATTTTTACTTATTTTAAAGTACTCTTCTATTATCGAGATATTAACAAAAGGTGATATTTTATTTTTTGTACTCGAGATAAGGCGAGTAACATAATTCAAATTAGATAGTATGAACTAATATCTTTAAACATATTCTTCATTTTTAATTCTTAATTAAAAATTAAAATATATCATTCTAATCAAAATATTTTCTTGACAATAATATCTTTAACTGTCAGAGAACTGCTGCAAATTTTATACTCAAGATTTTCTGAAGTTCAAAGTTGAAAAAGTTAAATCAAAATTTTGGAAATCTCTCCCAACTAATATTATATAAAAAGATATTATGAAGTTTAATACAATTACACAAACCTTCTCTCTTTCACTATTTTATATTAACTTAATTATTAAGAAAACTACATGAATATCCCTATATTTCATTATTTCTTTAATTGTTTGAAAAATATTACCCTATATATCTATATTACTGCAAATAATTCAAATATTAAGAATATTTGCATGATTTGTGAAATATTAAGTATAAATAATGTTATTTATTTTTAATATATTTACTTATTAATTTATTGATTTAAGTGAAATTAGTTCCTTAAACAAAATATTATATTTAAATCTTACAAATAAAAAATATATAATAAAAAAAATGTAGTAAAAGTGACTCTCTAATAGAAATTAATTACTATAATTATCATAAATTATAATTAAATAAAGGACAATTTAACATAATTAACAATAACATGTTTAAAATAAAATTATTTTCTTTAATATTTTTTCTATTATTTTCTTTATTAAATTAGTTTTTTATTTAACACTTTATCCAAAATATTTTAATTTTTTTCAATTCAATTTTAACAATTATCACCAAATTTGTATTTTTCTTTTGATTTAATTTATTTTTCAATTAAATATATATTTTTTAACTTATTTTTTCTTTATCAAATTAAATGAGTCAGGCTCACACAAACTGGAAGAAAATAATATTTAATTATGAGTTGGCTAATTGACGTATTTATGAAAAATACTAGATAAAAATATCTAATAGGCGTAAATACTCTATTTATGTCGTCTATTTAACCGTTGTTAATTTTGTACGATTATTCTATCCTTTTCTTGTTTAATTTCTTACAACTATTCTGTACTTTTCTTGTATACAAGAATGTTGACTGTAATAGTTTCCTAATGAAAGATCAAATCTTTCACAATTTATGAATTTTAAAAGAGTTTTCTAAAATAAATAAAAAAAAATGTGCGGAGGTAGATATTCTCGTATCCGAATTTTTTTGCTCTAATTTTTAAGTATTATTTTTAAGATTTAATAGTTTTTTTCTTATATTATAATAAAAATTTGTTCAATTTCATCTAATTTTAATTTGGTTTATTTCTTAAACGAGTTAATAAGTCTTTTTGTTTTTCAAATTGATGATAATTATACATATTATAATAATGACATTCAACTATAGGCCACGCTAATTTTCAAAGTTAACTTGTTGGCAAAAGTGATACATAGCACAAACAACTAAAGTTATATGTCATTGTAATTGTAGTGATATCAACACCATAAATTTCGTAGAAGATATTACATTTAATCATCCTCTAAAAAAAAGTTGGACCAAATTAAGAATATTATATTTCAAATAATGGGATGAAATTTAAAAGAAATTAATAGGTTTAATAGTTGTTTTGAGGAGAGAAAAAAAAAACTATTAAAATCTATTTTTAATCACTTTTGCAACCTATCTATTCCGTGATACTCAAATTTATAAATATGCTAATTGTTAAGTATATCATGACCAAATACAGTTATAAAGTTAAAATTTTAGTAATTGTTTACCATTGAATATATGTTTTTTAAATACTTAGTCTTGTTCCTGATAGACCCAAAAACTTAAATATATATTAATATAAAAGAAAGTATTTACTTTATATTTAATTATTTGAGTGTTAGAATCCTGCAAGAAAGTATTGAAATTAGTGCTGCATTCACTGTAAGGAGACACTATTAGACGCTTAACCAGACTAGGTTTTGATTAATCAACCACTAATGACAAACAGTCTTGGGAATAGATACCTGCCCATGTTCTATGCCCTCATTTTCAAATTTCTTATCAGTGATTGACATGAGTTTGAATGGGACCTATAAATTGATTAATTTCAATTAGACTGAAAAGAAAAATTCAGGTTCATTTAGATTATCGGTTGAATTCGAGTTTTAAAAGTATAATTCAATATCATCAGTTTTAGATTTGAATGTATAAAGTCAAACCCAAAAGGATTCATATTATTATAGGATTTTTTTTTCATTTTTTATGCTTTTTAATATAACTTTTATATTGTATAATTTTATAAACCCGATTTTTTGCAGCAATCAGTGACTTTCTTTCAATTTTTATGATTTTATTTCTAATTTATTAAATGATTCAATGAATAGAGATATGAACCAATTCAAATGTGATTGAATTAGCTCAGCTCGGTTTTATTTTTTCAAATAAATTATTAATCTTTCTATTATTTTTTTTTGGACAGACATTTATGGTGTTTTTAAGGTTAGAGGTAGAGATTGAATTGCAGAAAATTGAGGTTTCTATTATTGTTATGTTTTTTATTTTGGGTTGGAGTACCTGAAGTATTTTTATTTACATTATTTTTTATTATTAATAAAAAAATCTCTTTATTATTTGAATAAGTATACAAGTAGTTATTATTTGTTTTAATCTTTCATATTTTTATTTTAAAAATAAGGTATTTGATAAAATTGTTATAATTTTTTATTCAACACTAAACTGCTTGTTATTACTTCTATTTGAAATTAACTCGATATTGAGAGTAAACAAATAAAAACTTACTTAAAATTACATTAAGTTGACTTTAATGTATTCACCTAAAACTTACTTCTATTTAATAGTTTTTGAAAATTCTAAGTCGCAGTTAAATTATGTTTACTCTTACAAAGTATATCTTTATTGCATAATTTTTAGTCTCTTAGTTTTAATGTAATATATATCGACATTACTGAATTTTTTTAGAATAATTTTGTTAATCTGCTAAAAAAATAATGAATAATAATAAAAAGGTTTTCAAATAATTTATTTTCGTACTGATGGTTTTAAATGTACTTTAGGTGAGCTTGCCTTTTTCTAAAATTATATTAGATGGTGCCTTCAACTTTCCTTATATGGAATTTACCATTGGGAGGTGTAGACCATCTAACTAGATAATGGGTGAAGTGTCCAACAACACTTCATTTTTGTTTTCGTCATGTTATTAGTTAATTAAATTTTTGTTTTCAATTTTAACTAATTTTGTACTTTTCATTTCTCATAAGCGTGTGAGCGTGTTTCTGTGTTTATTTCCTTCGCACTCCCTATTTGTTTTTAGTTTCAATATCGGAATTTTGGTTCGATTACTTACTCTCCCATTGTTAGATGAACAAGAATATTCTCATCCAAGATTGATAAATTCAAAGGAAAAAATAATTTTAATTTTTTGTGATCAAAATAAGAGCGCTATTTAATAAGAAAGGAGTGTGAACATTGTTTTATGTGACATATATTAAGAAGTTCATGTTGGAATAATAAAAAGAAAAGACACTTCAATTATTATTATTTTTTTCACTATTAGACAAAATTCTTCATGAAGTTGTTGAATGACATACTTTGTTTAGATTGTAATGTTTATGTATGGTATAATGTTTATGTTAAGGATGAATTTGAATTAAATTGAATGAAAGTTTATGTATAATATAATGTAATATCAATGTTTGTGAATGATGTGGTGTGTGATTGAGACATAGTATCTTTAGGAAAAGAGATATCCGTGTTGAGATTATTAGGATGTGCATTATTTAGGGATTTAGTCTATTTAAGGAGGTATCTTGACTCTACTGATACACTAGATTCATATAGATGAAGATTACTAGTTAGTGAAGAGTCGAAGGAGGTTTATATAACCATGTCTGAGGTTTGAAATATGAGATGATTGGAATAGGACATACAGATTAATCCTGTGCATATGGGAATTGTATCTGAGGTTTCAAATAGGAACTGATCATATCCGATGTTTGAAATATGAGCTGATCAGAACAGATGAATGGTATATGACAGGTGCACACCTCTAAGTCTAACTCAAAACACAAGTCTTCTGGAAATAGATAGTCCAATGTCTTTGTATGTGAGATGAATTATGAAAGATTTATTGTTTAGTTCAAATAGAAATTTAATTTATGAAAATATATTTTTTAAAACTCTCTAGCTTGCCCTTATTTTTGTGTGGTGTTTGTTTTACTTCTAAATCTGTGATGATCGTGTATTGCATACGAGCAGAGGATTTGATAGGTGGGGTGGTATGAGTTCCAGTAAATTGATCGAGAAGCTTTATTTTATTTTATTTTTGTAATTTTATGAAGATGTTTTTAGAAGATATTTTTAGTAAACCTTATGTGGAGAAGTATATTTTGAAATACATGATAAATGTATAGACTTTTATATTCAGGTTTGTTATATAGTTTTTATGCAATAAAATTCCTATTATATAAAAAATATGAGATGTTATATTTGATATCAGAGCAGTTAGTCCTTAGGATGACCTGAGGGTAGTGGGTTTATTATGTTTCTTCTGCGTGTAGATTTTTGTAATTTAGTTTTAAGAAATAGGCAAAATGTTTCTATTTGGATGTTTGAGCACAATCTTTGAAATTTTGATTTGTATTTGAGTTGAGTTGATTGTAATAAATGAGGATGAAATTAAGAAAGAAAATAATCTTGATGAAGTGGTGAGGGTGTACACTAATGACTAAATTAAGATATATTTCTATCAAAGTATCTTTAAAGGTTATGTTTTGATTGATTAATTATATTTTTATGTGAAATTTGATTTTAGATATAAGTTTTAGTGTAATGTATAGTGTTTCTTTATGTTAGGTAATTGATGTAATTTATAGACACAACTTTTAGGATATTTTTTTGAGTTGTTGTTTGCTATATTATAGGATTTATTATGTGATATGCCAAGTTTAGTGGTTAAATCATTATAGAAACCTTTCTTTCTTTCTTTCTTATTATGTCAATGTTTGAGGACAAAAATTTGTGTTGTTGGGGAGAATATAATATCCTAGAAAATAGCTCCAGAATAAAAATCAACCTAGAATTTAGTTTTACAAATAAATACAATAATACCTGAATATTTTTTTAACAAAAAAGTTGTTCAAGTAAATAAAAACTAGTTATTCAGTTTTTATAATAACAACCACTAACTCTCTTTAAACAGATATTCTTTTTTCTTTTTATAAAAACTATCAACTCTCTCTCTCTCAAAAGTTGTTCTTCCCCTTTTCTTTGCAATCTCTCTAAAATTTTGTTTTCCTTTCTTATCAAACTAATTATCAGAGGTCACCCCTAGATTCTTGGCATTGGGTAGAGCAAGAGTGTTCGATCATATTCTTGAATAGAGTTAGGGTGCCTGTGATTTTAGGTTTTTTGAAGTCCTTTGAGTATCTCTACTTTATATAGGTAAGAGAAGTTAGTTGTATATTTTTATAGATATTTGTCGCAATCGGGGTCACGACGGGGACGGCGAACAAAAATATTTAATTTAATTTTCAAAACAGAGGAGGAAAACTATGGAAAACCGAAAAACAAGATAAGGCAGTTTGCGAAAACAGATTTCAAGTTCGGGAGTCGGTTACGTGTGGGGAAGGTGTTAGCACCCCACAACGCCCGTCTTAAGACGGTACCTTTAATTAAATAAGTAACCTGAGTGTGATTTTTTAAAAATATTTATTTTCCCAAGAAAGAGATTAAGCTAAAACAAACAAAATATTTTTTTTTTATTTTAGGGAGCCCGACAAGGTTTGACCTTGCTCCTACGTATCTCCATCAGGGATGAAGAATCAAGGTTACATAGTTCTTTGAAATTGTTTGTTAGAATGTTTGATATTTTTTAATTTTGAAAATTATATATATTTTTTATTTTGAATATTTTTTTAGAGTAAACTTTAAATTTGGATACCGTAGACGTGTGCGGTCTTTTGGTATTCCAGTCAAAGTTAAAACTTTAAATTTGGATACCGTAGACGCGTGCGGTCTTTTGGTATTCCAATCAAAGTTAAAACTTCTCAAATTAAACTCTCATACGGTGCGAACGACTATTTTAAGAATTCAATCGAGTCATCATAACTTTTCAAATCAAAATTCAGATAGTTGGAAGTTAAATAAAACATTTTTTTTTAAAAAAGAAGAAAAACACAATATGTCAAAATTTTTTATTTTCTTCATTTTTTAAAAAAAGGAATTAAAGGGGCATATATCAATTATGGTGTTGAAAAATAACATGCAACAATTATATGCAACATAGAATTGATACTTTAATTTTAAGGGATCATGCATCTAAAAATGGAACATGAATGAATGAATTCTTGATAATGCAAAATTAGATATGGTGTCTGGTGACTTTTTTATTTATGGGGGCAGTTTTAGAGTAGTTTTTGGAGCATAAAATACATGGATGAAGAATGTATGGAAGATGAAAGATGATGAATTTTTTATTATTTAATAAATAAGAAAAAAAAACAAAATGTTATAAAGAGCAAAAGGACCTCCT
>Ga0209700_107890_pt1 | contig 14393 bp, 3 predicted proteins | sample SiratroredBW_FD_187528 | JGI IMG/M metagenome (GOLD analysis project Ga0209700, IMG submission 187528) | Root nodule microbial communities of legume samples collected from California, USA - Siratro red BW (SPAdes) (version 2) | ecosystem: Host-associated > Plants > Roots > Nodule | place: USA... | reverse complement strand
GAATATCGCTATCCCCTATCCCTCTATACCATATTTACCGCTGCTTCAATCATAATTCAAAAATTGAACAAAATTCTAAGAAATTTGAATGTGAGTGAATCGAACAGTTTCAGTAATAAGAAAAACAATTGAGTTATTTAAGAATAAAAAATTTAAAATACATTTATTAAAGATCACGTCACTTGAATATTCAAGTCGGCATATGTGAATTCGTATGTCCTCAAAACAATTGAGTTCAACATTATTAAATAAAATTTAAAAGGTATTTTTTAAAACAAGTATATGTTAACTTATTTATGTTATTTTACATTTAAATGATTTATAACTTGTCTCTAGATTTAGTAAATTTTAAAATAATTTAATTTACTTTAGTTTCATTTGTTACTCATTCTAAAGTTATAGGTTCTAGAAAACAATGGTCATAAATTGTTGGCATAACATTTGGAAGAATGAAGCAATTGGAGCTATTGGAAGCAACTCCATTAGTTTGTTTATTTTTTCAGCTATTGGAAGCAAATCCATTAGTTTGTTTATTCTTTCTTTTGTTTTGGTTTTGTATAGTTTATTTGTAATTGATGTATATTTATTGTATTCAAATTTTTTGTTATAATAGAGTACCTTAGGTTTTGTAATTTATCTCAGACATCTATATATAAACATTAAGTGGGTTATGTAAATATCTATTTTATCATAAGTTTTATTATTTATAAGTTATTGTATATGTTAATTAAGATCAAATTCTTTTGGATATTACATGTTGTGCTTAAATTTTATAGATTAGGCAACTTGTAGACTATGGTTTGATATTAGAAAAGGTTCCTCATAAATTAATAACTGGTTCTATTAATTTCATTAAAAATTCAATTTAACATTTTGTAAGAAAGTATATAAAGAGTAAGCATAAATTTATTCAAGATCATATTACAAAGTGATTGAATAATTAAGTTAGTTGTTAGATATAATCAATTGAGTAATATTTTTACTAAACTATTTGTAAGAGAGAGATTTTCAATTAAGAAATTAATTTATTGCATCTTGTTCTTTTATCTTTAAAGATTTTTGTATTTAAATTGATTTAATGTACTAAACATTAGTTACAATATATTTTACCATGATTTTGTGTTAAATTTAGCATCAATTTTTTTTATTTAGTGATAATATCCTGAAAATGATTTCTTTGAATATATTGATTTTTATTTTTTTTTCATTTCAAATTCATTATAATTCATTAAAATTTCTTAAAATGAAATTTTTAGTAACTGTAATAAATTAAAAGTCGATTTAATTAATTAAAGTGTATTAAGTTGCAACATTTTATTTCTCCTTTTTATTTGAATTGGTAATTTTGTATTTTGAGTTGATTAAAATGATAAGCACTCAATTTTTTTTAGTGATTATTGCTTATATAGTTAAGGGACAAAAATCCAATTTTAATAGATTAAAATCTCTCAACTCAAAATTTCTTAATAACAGTTCTTCAATCTTATCACCGTATTAGACATAATTGATTAAAAATTACAAAATCTTGTTAAAATAATCATTAACTAAGAAAAAAAAAACCCTTAAAAAATCTATAATTTCTAAAAAATATTAGCTAATAAGTTACTAGCATTTATTATCATCATGACTTAGAATATGCACCTTGGAAAAAGACTAACTGGAATTAAACATTTTTAATATTCTCCATTTTTTTAATGTAAATATCACACTAACCCCATTGATTAGCAATAAATAATAACCTTTTCAATGATATCTTAAACTACCACTTTTTGACTTGTATACTTAATATTCTCAATCATTTAGCTCTTTGAATCAGCCATCTTTTATGTTTATATATTAGATATTAATAATTTGTAAGTATCAGCTAATCTTATATTTTCATTTCAATACTTTATATAGTTTATATACCCAAACCTATTTATTTATAATAAATTTTAATTGTATAAAATATATTTATTTTATATAATATAAGAGCAGGTCTGAACTGTGCACATATTGGACACCACTGTGCAATGAGAATCTATATTAGTGCTGGCTGAAGTAAATACTTTCTTGTTGACTCATTTCATCCATATCACACAGATTTGATTATGGAATTTAATCCTATTATAGTAACAAAAGTGTGCATAAAATCAGTCATTTCCAAAAATAATAATTAAAAATTAAAAACAAATAGAAGATGTGATCAAGAAAGATAACAACACAAAGCAGACAATGTTCAATGAAAATTTATTTTCAACCTTTTCCGGACTAATCAATTTCCAACAAAAAATTTAATATTACAGCATTACTTAGAGCTATCCTGTGGGTTTTAACACTGGTTCATGAGATATTTCAGATTTCTAAATTTTATTGAACAAATAGTTTAAAGAATTTCTGGACATAAAGAATAAACATAGCCGTACTATAGTTATTTATATAAATAGATAAGATTGCATCTTTTATATCTATATAATTTGGGTTATTATTTTATTTAATCATTACATTTTAATCAAATTCTATATAAGTAAAGATACACAACCATAAATTCAATTATCTTATACAAAATAGATTCTGTACTAATCACAACAAATAAGATAAAATATTATACATTGGATTTTGTATTTGATATTAATTAGACAAATAAATGATAACAGAATATTTACAACACTTATAAAATAGGGATACTTAATTAAAGAATATATGACGATTATTATTATTATTATTTATCGCTTGAAAAGTAAAATAAAAGAAATGTACAAGATAAAAGATAAGAGTGTATCTATATAATAATAATGACAAGATTACATCTTTTATATCTCTATAACTGGGGTTACTATTTTATTTAATCATTACATTTAAATCAAATTCTATATAAGTAAAGATATACATCAACATATCCCTATACACATAGGATAAATTCAATTTTCTTATACAAAGTAGATTACGTATTAATCACAATAAATAAGATAAAATACTATCCGTTGGATCTTTTATTTGTATATTACTTAGATAAATAAATGATAACAGAGTATTTACCACACTTATATTGTAAAACACAAGGACAATTTTGTAGAATAATTTATGAGAAAAACCCTCTCACAATAATCATATCTAATGGTACACCTTGATATAATTAGGATTATTATTTTCTTTAGTTAAGATAAAATATTATATGTTTGATGTTTACAAATTAACTTGTAAAGTTATTGTGTTTGATGTTTACCAATTACCTTATATGTATACATGTAAAGTTAATTTTCTTACTTATATAAATAAAGTTAAGATATAACTTGTGACATCCTTTGAGGTCATTACTTGTGACACCATGGCCAAAGCGCTAGATACAACTGAAACCCTAAGTTCTCACTCTTGTAAACATATAATCATAAGATAAACTCAATATATATATATATATATATAAAGATAAATTAATTTTTTAATTTACTAATCACAAAATGATAAGATAATGCATTGAGATATAATGACACTTTGCATAAGTTCAAACCATTTCAGAATGCAAGCTGTGTCAATGTATTCTATAGATCCCTAACAATGTTTGCAAAAAGAATGCAGAATTCAAAGGAGCCATCACTTCTGCCACCATGACCAAAACGCTAGACTTACTGGTAAAAAACCAGTACGTAATTAACATATAACTGAAAACCCTTATATATAGGGTTATCAGTCTTGTAAACATACACAATACACACAGAAAATATAGAGAGTCTAAAGTGTAGTTTTGTTTTACCTTTTGTTCTTCTTGTTTCCTTTACTTTTGTGATACTGCTGTACCTTCTCTCTCCATTCTTCCACCGAACCTTCATCTTCTTCACAAAGAAGAATCTTCCTTCTACCATGGTTGAAGCTCAGAGAACCTTCGATTTCTCCATTCGCCATGGTTGCTCTGTGTTGGAACCCTAGAAACTTTGCAAAGTAAACAAAAGTTTGAAAGTAGGTAAAATAAAACGCAGGTTTACTTTGGGTCTTAAACAAAACATGGGCCGAGTTTTTTAGTTTATCATTTAACTATATATTATAACTATATTATTACATTTTTTTATCCTATCGTTAGTTTTTAATTCAGAAATAATTTTTTCTTCCTGTAGATAAATAATTTATTTTTATCTTTTATAATCTTAGATTTTGAATCTAGCTAGCTTCCTATAATATTTTTCGGAACAAATGCTTCATACATTAAAATTAAAATATAATATAATTGTAATACCTTTTATCAAAATAAGAAACAATTTAAGAAAAATTATTTCTATAAAGACTGTAGTATGTCACACACATCCCAGGGTAACAGTTGATGATCAATGTATAACATCCATAGCATTAGTATACACACATAAAGTTTCAGATAGATTTTCGGACATTAGTTTATGGCTTTCGATTACCCTTTGCTTGACTTTTCAACAATGATAAAATATTATGGTGTATATCAACAACTGAGATATTACTAAGTTCACCACCAAGAAAATGATCAGAGTAGTTATCACTATCAAAGATTAATAGTCATTAAAATATCCAACACATCTATGTCTGAAAAAAGTACAAACACCAAGAAATATAAATAAAGTAATTTAATTTATACAAGTTCATCACTCAGCCAGAAGCTAAATATAGCATAGGGAAATTCAAAGGAAATAAAGTAATTTAACTTATACAAGTTCATCACTCAACAAGAAGCTGAATATAGCATAGGGAAATTTATCTTTTGCATACTTCACATTAAGCAGTTGTTTTCTAATATAATCTTCCTCACTTCTTGAATACAAAAGTGGAAATCCTTGAATTGAAAAGTGGACCTTGAACTAAGATAACAACATTTGTTGAGAAGTGAAGCTCTCAATCATAAATCACTCTTAAAGAGCATTTGTTGGTTGAAAAACTGTTAAAATGTCAAAACCATATGGAGCTTTATGTTCTTCTCATATATTTTATCTTATGGCATCAGAAAATGAGAGAGAAATCATTGTTTTACCCATGACAACCATCAATAGTAGAAATGATTTATTGAGGTCTATATCGTAACAGTATAAGTGTAGCACAAATAAAGATGACATTATAGTTTGGAATGACCGTTCTTTGAATCACATAGCAGCCTAGGTGGCTAAGCTACACCACTACATATTTGAGAAATTCTACACTAGCACTACAACACCTATTTATCAACACTGTGACATGTTGGGATAAGGTGATGACGTTTGTTTTATGGTTATCTTACTAATTGTCACTTGTCTGCACCGTCAAACACAATACATCAAAATGTCCTCAAATTGATTAGCACATCAAAATTTAACTCCTTATGAATTTGGTTAAAAAAAAGGAACCTAACCCATATTATTGTGATTATTAGGACCATTATCACTCCCTCACATTGTATAGCAGTTTTTTCCATCCAATTTCTGGCATTAAGACTCTGTCATCACTGCTTCTCACCTGTTTACAAAGACCCGTCTCTTTTCCGACCCATTTTCTAGATTTCAACTCATTATCTACTCCTTACTTCTGTGTTCAATCCAAAACATCTCTAAAAAAATGAAACAACCATGACTTCTCTTCAATTCAACCCATTTTTTTCTAATTTAATTTTTCAGATTAAGGGTTTAAGGTTCAAAATATCGCTAATAAGAAAAACAGTTCAATTTTGGATTACACAAAAGGGTTAAAAATAGTGAGGAGTACCTGGTAGCATCAACGGAGCCGGAACAAAAACGAGGTAAGGAAGAGAAGCAGCAATGGGATCCATGAAAGCCCCGTCCTGCTTCGAAAAAATATAACTCTTATTATTTACACAAACATACATGTTATGTTTAGATTAATAATATAATTAATAGATGTTATTTTTCGGCTTTTGGTTTTGTCAACCCACATCATTTCATAACTTCTACCTCTCCTCCAATTTAATTTTTTTCATATATATTAACTCCTTTATTTGTTTTTCTTTTTGAAAATTTTACATGTAACAAATTGAAAATGCTTAATAGTTAAACATTTTCTTCATAAATCATAGTTTTAAGAAATTTTGAGTTGAGAGATTTTAATCTACATAAATCATAGGTATGGACTGGTATTTTTGAATTACATCTAAATTTAACTCTCAAGTTATGTGATTGTCTTGTTCCTCTATTTCCAGGTTTGTCATCCTAAGGGCCTTCTCTGTAATACCACCATTGGTGCTGGTGCTTCCATAGTGGTCATTATTGCACATCTAAGCGCCCTTTTAAGAGTCAACCAATATTGCTGTCACCACTGGTGCTTTCACAGTTTTACAAGACTGAATGTTGTGAAACCAAAATTGAATACCCTAGAACAAAACTGAATGTTCTGGAATCAAAATCTAATGTCCTGAAATCAAAACAGAATGCCCAAAAACCAAGTGTCCTAAAACCAAAATCGAATGTCCTTAAACAAAAACTGAATGCCTTGAAACGAAAATCAAATGCTATAGAACCAAAATTGAATGCCTTGCAACCTAAACTAAATATCCTGAAACCAAAATCGAATGCCTTAAAACCAAAATCAAATTGCCTTAAAAACCAAAATCGAAGCTCTGACACCAAAATAAAATACCTTGAAACCAAAACCAAATATCCTAATTCCAAAACCAAATGTCCTGGAAGCCGCCTTTTGTGACCGAATGCCTTATCTTTAGTCAAATGACTTTCCTGAATGTCTTAGCCGATAGTCAAACGTCATAGTCAATATATTTTCTTTTCCATAAAACACAATCAAAATTTGATAGTTAAGATTTCTTCCTTAACATCCTTTTAACATCTCCGGCATCTTTCTCCTTTCTCCTTTCTCTTCATCTTCTTTCAATTAAGTAGTCATTTTTTAGTAGTTCTTTGATTTCATTTTCTCTCAAATTTAATATGTGATGTAGGGTTTTGGATTTTAAGACCCTTTACCTTAAAATCATTATTCTAAAATAGATATATTTTTTTGAATTATTCTCACCTAAGTTGTTTAAATAATTATTTCTTTATATATTAAAATATATCTTCTAGTGGATTAAGATTTTTAAAATAATATGAGTTATTTAAGAATAAAAATTTTAAAGTACATTTATTAAAGATCACATCACTTATTCGATAAAAAAAGTACATGGAAATGGGTGTAGGATAAAATGTTTAAAAAAAGAAAAAAAAAAAACGATAAATGTTTTCTTAAAGGGAAATCTAAAATAAAAAAGTCTTATGAAAAAGAACAAATGTTTGATTAAGATGTAGAGGAGAATGTTATGGATAAGATTATGATTATAGTTAGTAATGGCAATGACAATGGTAGTGATAATACTCCACAGGACTTGTAAGAAAATAAATTAATATATTTGATTTATGTGAAATATAATTATGAATCTAATTGTGATTTAATAAAAAATTAGAAAGATTTATTAGTAGTTATGAGAGATTATTTACTTTATAACTAGTTAAGAGTAATCAACTTGATGGATATTAGTTACAGAAAAGAATTATGATTATGTCTCTATAGTGTGTATCATCATGTCAAATTAGAACAAATTACACACACACACACACACATATATATATATATATATATATATATATATATATATATATATATATATATATATATTAATGCAATTTTTACAAATTAAAATTTTTGAAATTTTAGCAATACAGGTTACCGTATCAGTATTATTTATAGATACCAAAATGAATCTTCATAGTCGAACTAAAGAAGACCGAGTTTTGTGGTCAAATCCCAAGGCCGACCTTTATTGCCAAGTCCCAATAAGTTGAATCTTCGTGGCCGAGCTTCCAAAATCGATCTCGATGTCAGACTCCAAAATGCTGAGTTCCATGGCCAAGATCGACGACAACTATGGTCGAGCTCCCGAGGACGACCTTGATGCCGAACTCTAGGATACCAAACTTCGTGAGCAATACGGTCTTCACACCACTCTTGGAAATATCTGAATCACTCTTGGACAGTATCTGCATCACTTTTTGATACCGTGTCAATAAGCCCCTCGACTATTGACTAACTTCTTTTTCATCGCCTCTAGGTACCATCTTATAAACCTTGCGACTTACTTTACCTCTTGGTCATTAGCTTCTTAGCTATTTGATCTCTCAACCTCTTTACCACATCAAACTTTCGGCATGGACTTGCATCTCTTGGCTCCACATCACCTCGACTTAGCTGTCATTACTCTCCAAAGACACCACTCTTGGTTTCACATCACTCAGGATGACCCATCCTATAACTGGATGCAAATGGGACCCAGAATAAATTTAATTTCACCTAAATTTTTACAAATTACTTTGAGATAAACCCAAAGTTATTGTAAATCATTTAATGCTCATATAAGAATGGGTCATTTTCCATTTAATTTTCCTTGCCAACTCAACATGGCTTAGGTCATTTATGGTGAGGTAACAATATTCCTTTCACTATATCTAACTATCCTCCAATCAAATTGGAACAAATGACTCTACAAAAGGCAAAGAATTAGACCCGGAATCACACAGAAACCGAAACTACTCTCACCAAACATTGTTCATCTTCTTCAATTTACGCAATTCTTTACCAACTCATGCCACTCTTCAACCAACTCACTCAATCTTTTAAATCAAAGATAAGGGAAATAGGATATTCATATTGTCTTTTATTTTTCAACGAGTGAGCTACCCCTAAGCCTCACATTCTTCTTAATATTTATTAAAATCATTTTTTGTATTCATACTAGATTTTGACGTATGATTTTTTGTATGTGATTCAATTGTTTGTTACACTCATAATCATGATATGATTATATCATGATGTGATTATATGGATACCATGAAGTTTGATAACCTTAAATGATTTAAAGACATCTATATTGTGATTTTCTTAAAGGCAATATTTTAAAAACATATACATATTTCATTTCTTACTCTCTATTTTTACTCTTAAATATGAAACAAAAACAACAAATAACAAAGCACGGTGATGGATGGATCAAACGTTCCTTTACAACAGAGATTATATAATCTTCTATCCAAGCATTGATTGAAAACAATGTGATAGTGAATTCCGTCACCTTCAGGAATATTGTCCATACTATATATATATATATATACTAAAAAAAAATTTACATATTTTCTACAAATTTATTGTACATATTCATTATTCTTACACAGTTGATGCAAATAGATCTATAATAGGATTATTATAGATTATAGGTGACATAACAACAACCGATCCATCTAAAATTAGAGGCACACCTTCAAACTAGATGAAAATGAAAACAGTAAGTATATATATAAAACCTGTACAGCTAAGTAACATCATAATAAAATAAAGATCTTTACCCTTAATTGGAATAGTGCAAAATAGTCTTTAAGTTAACTTTTACTAATATTGAACTAATAAAATTATTGTTAGGAGAATCCGAGGGGAAAACCGGGAAGATCTCACAGGAATGAGAACTGAGCCAATATATAAGGGAATGACACCACCTTGAACCCAAAACCTTAAGGCATTAGGTTTGCGGGTCTTCTTTTTTATATGTTTCTCAACTTTCTCATTTCTACCCAATGTAGGACTTAGACTCACACTTGAATACCTAACAATCTTCCTCTCAAGTGAGAGTCACTCCTCTACCACATTGATACACTCTCCCTCGAGCGGAAGCAATTCTCAAACCCAATTACATTACTCGTGACCCCTTACTTGTACCGCCGTTCACACACTTATACGGGACATGCTTGCCTGAAATCACCATCAGGAGGAAGACTTTCGATACAGGGGTCAAACTGTACTCACCTAAGCCGCAAACCATCGACTCTGATACCACTTGTTGGGAGAATCCGAGGGGAAAATACCGGGGAGATCTCTAACAATGAGAACTGAGTCAAACCCATATAAGAGAATGACATCACTTTCAATCCAAAACCTTAAGGCATTAGGTTTGCAGGTCTTCTTTCTTATATGTTGCTCAACTTTCTCATTCCTACTCAATATAGGACTTCGACTCACAATTCAATATCTAACAATTATTCTTAAAACTAATATTATTCTTAAAACTAATTGTTACGAATGTTTCTTAATATGAAATAGTTGATATTGTGCCGCTGTTGTAAGTTGTAATTGCATTAACATCAATCTTATACATTAGTCATTAACTATTACCCTGGTATGTGTATGACATACTACATTCTTTATAAAGAATGATTTTTTTAAATTGTTTTTTATTTTAATACAGGTATTGCAATCATATTATATTTTAATTTTAATGTATGAAGTGTTGAATTATTATATAATTATATTACATTGCAATTATATTACCTATACACTGCTGCCACTAAGCTCTTCCAAACTTTTGGGACTTGAAATGAGTGGTTTAGTAAATTAATTTATCTTAATAGTACTGTTTGTGTGACTATCTCGTTCTCCTTTATTATCTAGTTCTTTCAAATTGAATTAATTTTTCTTATCTATTTATATACATAACTATAAGTCCAGAAATTCTTTAAACTATTTGTTCAATAAAATTTAGAAATCTGAAATATCTCATGAATCAGTGTTAAAACCCACTTTTAAGGGAGGATAGCTCTAAGTAATGCTGTAATATTAAATTTTTTGTTGGAAATTGATTAGTCCGGAAAAGATTGAAAATAAATTTTCATTGAACATTGTCTGCTTTGTGTTGTTATCTTTCTTGATCACATCTTCTATTTGTTTTTAATTTTTAATTATTATTTTTGGAAATGACTGATTTTATGCACACTTTTGTTACTATAATAGGATTAAATTCCATAATCAAATCTGTGTGATATGGATGAAATGAGTCAACAAGAAAGTATTTACTTCAGCCAGCACTAATATAGATTCTCATTGCACAGTGGTGTCCAATATGTGCACAGTTCAGACCTGCTCTTATATTATATAAAATAAATATATTTTATACAATTAAAATTTATTATAAATAAATAGGTTTGGGTATATAAACTATATAAAGTATTGAAATGAAAATATAAGATTAGCTGATACTTACAAATTATTAATATCTAATATATAAACATAAAAGATGGCTGATTCAAAGAGCTAAATGATTGAGAATATTAAGTATACAAGTCAAAAAGTGGTAGTTTAAGATATCATTGAAAAGGTTATTATTTATTGCTAATCAATGGGGTTAGTGTGATATTTACATTAAAAAAATGGAGAATATTAAAAATGTTTAATTCCAGTTAGTCTTTTTCCAAGGTGCATATTCTAAGTCATGATGATAATAAATGCTAGTAACTTATTAGCTAATATTTTTTAGAAATTATAGATTTTTTAAGGGTTTTTTTTTTCTTAGTTAATGATTATTTTAACAAGATTTTGTAATTTTTAATCAATTATGTCTAATACGGTGATAAGATTGAAGAACTGTTATTAAGAAATTTTGAGTTGAGAGATTTTAATCTATTAAAATTGGATTTTTGTCCCTTAACTATATAAGCAATAATCACTTAAAAAAATTGAGTGGTTATCATTTTAATCAACTCAAAATACAAAATTACCAATTCAAATAAAAAGGAGAAATAAAATGTTGCAACTTAATACACTTTAATTAATTAAATCGACTTTTCAATTTATTACAGTTACTAAAAATTTCATTTTAAGAAATTTTAATGAATTATAATGAATTTAAAATGAAAAAAAAATAAAAATCAATATATTGAAAGAAATCATTTTCAGGATATTATCACTAAATAAAAAAAATTGATGCTAAATTTAACACAAAATCGTGGTAAAATATATTGTAACTAATGTTTAGTACATTAAATCAATTTAAATACAAAAATCTTTAAAGATAAAAGAACAAGATGCAATAAATTAATTTCTTAATTGAAAATCTATCTCTTATAAATAGTTTAGTAAAAATATCAGTCAATTGATTATATCTAACAACTAACTTAATTATTTTTTTGTAATATGATCTTGAATAAATTTATGCTTACTCTTTATATACTTTCTTACAAAATGTTAAATTGAATTTTTAATGAAATTAATAGAACCAGTTATTAATCTATGAGGAACCTTTTCTAATATCAAACCATAGTCTACAAGTTGCCTAATCTATAAAATTTAAGCACAACATGTAATATCCAAAAGAATTTGATCTTAATTAACATATACAATAACTTATGAATAATAAAACTTATGATAAAATAGATATTTACATAACCCACTTAATGTTAATATCTAGATGTCTGAGATAAATTACAAAACCTAAGGTACTCTATTATAACAAAAATTTGAATACAATAAATATACATCAATTACAAATAAACTATACAAAACCAAAACAAAAGAAAGAATAAACAAACTAATGGATTTGCTTCCAATAGCTGAAAAAATAAACAAACTAATGGAGTTGCTTCCAATAGCTCCAATTGCTTCATTCTTCCAAATGTTATGCCAACAATTTATGACCATTGTTTTCTAGAACCTATAACTTTAGAATGAGTAACAAATGAAACTAAAATAAATTAAATTATTTTAAAATTTACTAAATCTAGAGACAAGTTATAAATCATTTAAATGTAAAATAACATAAATAAGTTAACATGTACTTGTTTTAAAAAATACCTTTTAAATTTTATTTAATAATGTTGAACTCAATTGTTTTGAGGACATACGAATTCACATATGCCGACTTGAATATTCAAGTGACGTGATCTTTAATAAATATATTTTAAAATTTTTATTCTTAAATAGCTTATATTATTTTGAAAATCTTAATCCACTAGAAGATATATTTTAATATAAAGAAATAATTATTTAACAACTTAGGTGAGAATAATTCAAAAATATATCTATTTTAGAATAATGATTTTAAGGTAAAAGGTCTTACCATCCAAAACCCTATATCACATATTAAAAAAGTGAAATCAACAAATTTTTTAAAAAATGACTACTTAATTGAAATAAGATGAGGAGAAAGCAGAAAGAGGATGGAGATGTTAAAAGGATGTTAAAGAAAATATATTCACTATGACATATGACTATCGATTAAGATGTTCAGAAAAGTCATTTAACTAAAGATAAGGCATTCGGTCACAAAAGGAAAGGAAAGTCATTTGACTAAAGATAAGGCATTCGGTCACAAAAGGCGGCTTCTAGGACATTTGGTTTTGGTCTTAGGATATTTGGTTTTGGTTTCAAGGCATTTTAATTTGGTGTCAGGGTTTCGATTTTGGTTCTAAGGCATTTGATTTTGGTTTCAAGGTATTCGGTTTTGGTTTCAGGACATTTAGTTTAGGTTTCAGGGCATTCAATTTTGGTTCTATAGCATTCGATTTTGGTTTCAAGGCATTCAGTTTTTGTTTAAGAACATTCGATTTTGGTTCTAGGACACTTGGTTTTTGGTTTTTGGGCATTCTGTTTTGATTTCAGGACATTCGATTTTGATTTCAGAACATTCAGTTTTGTTCCACGGTATTCAATTTTGGTTTCACAACATTCAGTTTTATAAAAATGACTACTGTGAAAACACTAGTGGTGGCAGCAATATTGGTTGACTCTTAAAAGGGCGCTTAGATGTGTAATAATGACCACTATGGAAGCACCAGCACGAATGGTGGTATTACAGAGAAGGCCCTTAGGATGACAAACCTGGAAATAGAGGAACAAGACAATCACATAACTTGAGAATTAAATTTAGATGTAATTCAAAAATACCAGTCCAGACCAAACAACAAATATTCCTCTTGATTTATTATTTCAATCATTTATCAGAACAAAAAGCACCTCATTTCAAATATTTTCATTATTATTGTTAATATAATGTCAGTCATTTCGGATATTTGCATTATTATTCTTAATATAGTGTATGGAGATCATAATTACCAGAAGCTAACAAGTGATGACGGTAATATTGAGATTAAAAATAAAAATGATATAATTTAAAAATAAAAACAATTCAAATATTACTTATATGTAATTGGGAAATTGCGTTGTGTCACGACATTCCAAATTTGTTAGTAAAAGTTATGCAAGGATTTAATTTTCTTTAGTTTGAAATTTATAAAAACAAAATTAGTGAAAGGTGGTATATATATATATATATATATAAACTATGATTTATGAAGAAAATGTTTAACTATTAAGCATTTTCAATTTGTTACATGGAAAATTTTTCAAAAAGAAAAAACAAATAAAGGAGGACGCATGGATCCCATTGCTGCTTCTCTTCCTTACCTCGTTTCTGTTCCGGCTCCGTTGATGCTACCAGGTACTCCTCACTATTTTTGACCTTTTTGTGTAATCCAAATTGAACTGTTTTTCTTATTACTGAAACTGTTCGATTCACTCACATTCAAATTTCTTAGAATTTTGTTCAATTTTTGAATTATGATTGAAGCAGCGGTAAATATGGTATAGAGGGATAGGGGATAGCGATATTC
>Ga0209700_107889_pt1 | contig 14398 bp, 9 predicted proteins | sample SiratroredBW_FD_187528 | JGI IMG/M metagenome (GOLD analysis project Ga0209700, IMG submission 187528) | Root nodule microbial communities of legume samples collected from California, USA - Siratro red BW (SPAdes) (version 2) | ecosystem: Host-associated > Plants > Roots > Nodule | place: USA... | reverse complement strand
TATATATATGCACATTTTTTTCTGACAAGTGTTATCAAATAATACAACCACGTTTGACCAGAATTCATACTTAAAATGTTGAATTAATATTGTGTATTTAAAGTTTAGTAATCATCCACCTTAGATTTAGTTGTTGAGTCATTACATCATTACATAATTAACAAATTATCTATAAAGTTGAATGTTAGAAAAAAGAAACACTCCTTTCAAATATGTCATACCTATTAACTTTGGTAAATTAAGAACTAGAAATATTCTAAATTTATCTCTTCATGTTTATTATATTAATAATTTAATCTGTAAATCATAATAATTTAATATGTTTGTTAGATCAAAGTTCAACATATCCTTTAATTGACTTTAATTTTATGCTTAACAATAAAATGCAAAATATAATTTTATATAATCATCATATCTTATCAGAAGTAAGTGTTCATTTGGCCTAACACTTGAAGGCATGTTGTTGTGATAGTTTTGTTTAACAAAACAAATGTGAGCTTATAGTTTCGTCTGATTGAACATGTACAAGAATTTTGTTTTGTACACTTAGTCTAATAAGTTTTTACTTGGACAAAAGATAATTATACTTGTCTAATAAATTTTTGATTAGACAAACTATAAGTGTACTTTGTTTAATACGAGTCTTCATCAAACACAATTTTCTAAAGTATTCCATTAATAGTACGTTTGTTTGACATTATATTGCATCTTTCAAATAAAATGTACCATCATATCTTTAATACATTTTTATTTCATATATATATATATATATATATATATATAATACAAAAATTATTATTCATAATTATACATACCTATATATATATATATATATATATATATTCGTTATTAAAATTATAATTCAACTACATATTCCCTAAAATGGATTAATCAAGTGGCACAATATATCATGGGTTAACATGAGTAATTATGATAGAGATTATGAACGTGATAGTAATAAAACTCATTAAAGATATTGTTGTTGTTCGATCTGAAAGATATTATGAAAGTGTTAGGAGCGATGAATCTTGTCTTTTAAAATTAATAGTATTATTTTGGGCATCTACACTCCACTAAATATCGAGAAATATAATTTGTATTAAGGCAAATAATTGTTCGATGTATGGAGAAATTATTTATTTATATACGTTTGTGAAATGTATCACTTTTATTGAGGATAAACAAGAAATATTTTATTGAGGATAAACAAGAAATACAAAGGAAGTGAAAACAAATATAATATAATTAAATTGAATAATACAAAGATAAGTCAATATGCATATATACATCTCATGCACATTTTGATTTATGTGTATTTATTTTTGTAAGGTAGATCATTTATTTCTCAAAACTCCTTCCATTTGTCATAAACCTTCTTGGCTAACTGTTGACATCATCTTCAATCTCAAACTATTGGGATTGGAGCAAGAGTGAAATGGAAGAAAGCTGTCATTATCTTCTCCTCCAACCGATAAAGGTTTATATCATTTTTATAGGTTTATATCATTTTTATAGTGGTTAGTCAAAATAAATGAGATTTACCAATATAAATGTATTAAATTCTTTCATCTTATTTAAATTTTACTCATTTAAATTCTCAAGGCTTTTTATTTTTCACACACACATGATGAAGAATCTTATCAAGTTCATCCTTTACATTAAATTGGCCATGTCATGAATAGTAATTGAAGATAGAGATTTTATGTTGTTCTCATATGTGGTGAATGGAATTGTGAGAGAAAGCACTTGAGTTCATAGGTTTATAATATACATTTTTTTTCTATTTAACCTGTTGAGATTCAATTTGTTTAAACCATTGCATAACCTCCTTTAAATACTTAGATGAGTTAATTTTTTTATAAACATGATTTACCGATGAGCATTCTAATATGTGTATTATGTAGTTTTAGCTCATTAGACACAATTTGCTTGATCACATTTTGAAGTTTCTCAATTCATTAGATGAAGCCTTGAGTTCGCCTATCTTCTAAAGCTTGTCAGACGAAATGCGTCAAACGATGCCTTGAGTTCCTTTATCCTTTAGATTTCATTAGACAAAGCTTGCCAAACGAAGCCTTAAGTTGGTCTGTCCTTTAGAGTTTGTCAGGAATTGATTAATCTCTTTGAATTCTTGAAAGTTATTCTCATGTTTTTTATCCATTCAAAAGTCTTACATTTCTTGATGAATTGAGTTAAAAAATTTGAATTGTTGCCTCAACAGAATGCAATTTTTGCTTCACATGCTTGCTATTGCTAATGTGAGAGAGAATGCTAATATTGCACTCTCTTAGACGTGATTGCCACATTGTGGAAAAGGTAGCAATTTTTTTCGATCACCTGATTTAGGTTTGGATGTTCGCTCAAACTTGGATTGTATTGGTTCAATCCAACTTATGACTAGTTAGATAACATGCGATGCAAACCAAATTGCTGACTTACGCAATTTCTGGTTCTACTGGTCAAACTAGGTTTCATATATAACACTTTTTTCAAAGTTAATTTCACTGTATGTATGCTCTTTTCTTTCTGCAGTTCCTTTCATATATACGCAGTTTTTTTTTAAATTTTTTTTTTTTTTGAAGACTTTTACTTCTTTTCATTCAAACAATCCTTAGAATCTGGTCTTCTAAACTGAATTTGCACATTTAACAATTCGTTAGCTTTGTTCACACGATTTATATCAAAGCTGAGACTTCAAGTATCTCCAGATTCAAAAGAAGTATTATAAGCACTTCCATTTGGCAAAATAACTGTCATTTGACGAAACAGAAGCATGTGAGATGAATATATAGATTGAGGGCCACAACACTGGATGCATGTAATGAGGAAATTGCTTTTATATGAAAGTGAGAAAGAAAAATAGTTATAGTTATATTCCATCATAACAAAGAAGATTTAAACTTATAAACTTTTAGTGGAAAAGTCACGTGTCTTCTTTAGTGTTCATGTAATTTTTGGTTTTGTATATAGATTAATATGATTATACAACCGAAATGGCCAGTAATATCATAATTAATTAAAATAACTTTAAAATAATCCGTGTATATTTATACAAACAATGAAGATTACTTCCTTTTACTTCCCATGCTTTAAATAAAGTATATCCTCTAAATGAGAGAGAGATCTAATTATATCAGAAACTTCACAAACTTAAATGCACCTTTCTCATCCCACAAAAATGATAAATTTAATAATAAAAGTTAATTATAGTTTAAATATAATTAATTAAGTTTTAAGTATCTTTTAAATTTTAAAATTTTTCATTGAATTTCTATTAAAAATTTTCGTTCTATTTAAGTATTTAAAATATATTTTATTTTTATATAAGTATTCTACCTTTTGATTTTATCATCAATTTAAAAAAGAAAAAATAAATTGATCAACAAATTAAAAGATAAAAAACAGAAATAACAGTCATGTCATTTTATTAATGACAATAACATATATTTTAAATAATTAATGAAATAAATTTTTTAGCATGGACTTAATTAAAAATATTCAAATTTAGAAGAAATTTAAAATTTATTTAAGTCTTTTTAGATAAGACTGTGTAATAAAATTAATGAAATTATTAGGAAGAATATTTATGATTTAGTGAGATAAATTGTTAACAAATGAATCTTACTTTTCGATTTTGGTCTTTATAAGAACTTATTGGGCATTTGGGCTCATGGGCTTTTCTTTCGGATTATCGTATATTAATCTTCTTTTGATTGGGGTCACTGGTCCCTTGATAGTGTTTATATGATTGAGATTTCTCATGGAGAGTCAAGAACATCTTGAGTTGACAGAACATATATAAGTTGTTTACTTTGCATGTCCCGGGTATTCGATTTCAGTTCTTGTTAGTGTTCCTATATAAGTGTGTATGCCAACATATGTACTCTTATTTACAAGATATATATGCGCTATATTCTTTTTCCAACTGATTTTTTCTTATATCTCAATGTTGTACATTTTATTCTCCTTTTCTTTCTTCATTGTAAAAGATTTCAAGGAACAGAAATTCTATAATAAAAGTTATATATATTTCAACACACAATACAATACCATTTTACAACTCTTTTCATATCATAATCGCATATTCATAAACGCACTAAGGATAGAACCTAGCTGATAATCTCTCTTTTTTTTCATACACATGCTTAGGAATTGAATCTCTACCAACATACTTAAGAGATTCAACATTGTACTAACCGCGATGCACTTGGTTGGTAGGGGGATTTATATTGTTTAACACACTAGAAAAGCATCTTACTATATAACACTCATTGCCCTTCCTTGACAATGAAACGTTCTATGTTATGCATGGTAACTGCAGATTATAATATATGGTTTCTACAGATCCCATTGCAAAGACCTCCGCGAGATACAGTAGGACACGTTTATGGTTGCTGTTCCATCAGGAGTGGGAGGGTAATATGGTGAATCTTCTGCATATTCTGTTGGCATTGACATCCAATGCAGACTAGTCTTCCAATCTGCTTCCCTCAGAACCCTTAATATTTCCTTCACCACCACCTTGCTTCCCTCTGCTGATAGATGAACTCCATCCCTATATAATAATGTAACAACAAATCACCTAATCACTTCTAAAACAGGATAATTTTTTTTTAATTTACATTAAAATTATCTTCTTTTCCTAAGACAGAAATAAACAGTTTTAGTGTGTTAGAGAGAATATATGTACTCACGTGAAGCTAACATCTAACCAGTCATCCCTTGTCTGAATTGCAGACCACAGATTAATGGCCTTGACGTTCAGCTCCTCACTAAGCTCCATTAGTGCATCTGCATATTCTCCACAGGATTCATTGGTTCTTCCTGACTGCGTTGCACTGCATAGTGCAGTCAAAAATTCATTAGAATACGTGTTACTTTTAGCAGAAATGTTATGTATTAGTGTAAAAACACCACTATCTATATCTCTATATAAACAATGTCAGTAAAAAATGGTTATGATATAAGAAAACAGGAACCATATGTACCTTAGCTTTTTGCGGAGTTGCTCTTCATTGATGGGAGGAGATGTGAGAAATATAATGCGAATATGGTCCGAGAGGCTCTGACAAAGATTTTGATATCTTCGTGTCAAACATTGCAGCATCAAATATTACAAAGCAAAGACAAAAAATAGTATTTTATGACCCTTTTGGTTTTACATTTCTGAGATGATTTTTCACGTCTAAAACATGTTCCTATCGTGTTATGAATAATGTTTGATGTGGAAGATTATGTCATTACCTTAAGATGGTTAGCGATCTTCCTCATGTTTTCAACATATTCTTCAAGGGGAACGTGAGGACCAAGCCCAGAAGGGTGAGGGTGAACGGAATCATTACCACCAAAGTACACAATCACCAATGACGGTTGCACAGGAGCATCCTATGTTCAAGAAAATAACAAAGGGTCGCTAAGAATCGCCAAAATAGAACTCACCACACATGATCTAAACCTTATAGAACCAAAAATACAAAGAAACATCTCTTACTTCTCATACATGAATAACCTTTGTGGTTGTGTGTGGAGAGAATAATTAAATAGAACTTAATAGTTAATACTGTAATAAAACTAAAAAAAAAAAAATTGAATTTGAGTGAGACTAATAGCTGAATGTAGGTCCATGCTGTTTCTAAATCTCATTGCTAATCTGCAGTAGACCCAATTCAATGCTTTTTGACCTATATGGACAGGTGCCACTGCTGAAATGACATGTTTTTAAAGACAGGAAATAGAATAAAGTACATATATAGAAACGAAATCTACATGGCAGTGAAGATGTTTGATGTGTACCTTGGGGAAAACTTCATCCAGAACATCCAAAGCTTGCCTTGAATTCCAACCTGAGTATCCTCGCAATATTATGTCCGCCTGTGTGGCCACGTCAACGTGTGATGAAAACAAGGATGTTAAAGAAGAAACTATATATAAAAACAAGTTCTTTTAATCTCACTCAATTTTTTTCATTAGAACACATATTTTATTTAAATGATACAATTTTAGAAAAATATAATTCTAAAGAATGATTTAAAAATAAAAAAATGTGTATATTTGAGTAGGAAAATTAGACAGTTAGTTTTGATAGAAAAGGTTACTCAGTTATATTTAGGGAATAGAGGTAATTAATAAAATATATCTATATAAATTCTAAAACTGTGTTTTTTTGAAGAATTTGATTATATGTATATTTTGTACTGTGAAACGATAAAAACTGTAAATATAATAAAAATGATATATATATATATATATATTGTGATTTTGATGATAATGTAAAATTATTGTATATATAACCCATTTCATTTCTTTTTTAAATACCAATTACTCATTAATTAATATGGTAACTAAAGCTTTTCACAGATTAATAGGTTTAACAAGTTCTTGAAGTGTATACTGAATCTAAAACCTACGTTAAACAAAGAAATTAAAACTATAATAACATGAAGCAGAATATATATATAGATATAGATATAGAAATATGGTTTGTGTGGTTGGAGAATATGGAAGTTAGTGTAGCTGCAGGTATGAGTGTTAGAATTAAAATGAAGGAGAAAGAAAAACACCTTTCTAGCATACAAACTGGCTAGAATACCACCCCAACCACCATTGTCGAAACTAAACTGGACAATAGAGGAGCCAAAGAGCACAATCTGAGGTCTCATGGGGCCAACCATCTTTGCTTTCTCTACTCTTTGACTCCTCTAGACAAGCAACTACACTCTGCTCATATATGATAAAACACACTCAGAATGAGATCCAATTTATAGATGCAGATTAGTGTTGCCACGTTTATGGTCGGCAGGAAAACTGTACCTGATGGCATATTCTATTGCCATTTCATCATGGTTCATGCCTCAACCCCCACCAATAGAATATTATTCAAAATGATCCGTAATTGGATTCTGAATATTCCTGTGAGGGTCCAGGACTTGTACACTCATACTTAATTAACATACCTTTACAAGACAAAAAGAAACGTATCCAAGCTCATTTGTTGGAGAATACGAAAGCCTCAAACATAGGGATCTGTGTCAACAGGCTGTAACAAATTATTTAACACCAAATTCAAGGATGTATCAGCTTTCATTACTCGCCACTTGTCTATCCAAACAATTTGTTTACACATCTATTTCAATCAACCTTAGTTTCAGTATCTTTCAATGGTAATTTACAAATTTTTGGCACAATACTTCGATTCCAATACTTGTTCTCATCACACCCATATTAAACTGATATAAGTGTGTTTAACAGTTTTAGTACTGTTATTTGCTAAATTATCCAATAGTTATTACCTGCATTTCCTTTGAATAGGGTCTCTCATTAATAGTAAAGAACATTCTTTGTCCTAATTGTTTAACAAATTAAAACATAATATCTTTGTATAATGCTAACATTAATGACCAAAAACTCACAAAAAAACATTCTTGGTTTCTTAGTTAAAAAAAGTTTCGGTGAATAGGATCACAGAAGCTCACATGCGAGACCAATCCTTCAAGCTTAAACAAACGCCTATAGAAACTCTCACAAATTATTTTTTAACTGCTTCACATCGATAATCAAATTCTAACTTTTGTCCTTAAACGTAAGTCTAGACATACCCGATCAACCTTCATTAATTGTAGTAAAACTTTTGAATTAATTAAAAATAATAATAAAACATAATCTAATTCCTAATTATTAAAAATTATAAATGATTTCATTTAATTTTATTAAAAAATATTCAAAAACTTTCAAATTATATGAAAGTACAAATCAATCTTATAATATACCCCTGCATTCATTTTCTATAAAACATCGTGAGTATTTACTTATATTTCACTTCATTAAAGCTATTTAGTAAAGAAAGCAACTTATTATTATTATTATTATTATTATTATTATTATTATTATTATTATTATTATTTCTTCTTTAGTATACATTGAGTTTAGATTTGAAATTCATCCCGAGTTGAAACACCCTGTGGCTGTAGAAACTAGGAATATTGTTCTTTGGATAGGGTAAATGATTTCAGACTAAAGCCGCTTATTAAATAGTGGCTACTTGGGTGAAGTTAGGTAAAGGTATTTTTATTCTTAATTTTCATTAAATTTCTAACTTAAAAGTGTAAAGACCCCTTGTAGGAGTATTTGGAGAGTTTAAACGAAACTGACTTGTAAATACTCGTTTTTGGAATACCAAATAGAGTTTAAAAGTTAGCTAAAAATGATAAATATGTTTTAAGTTTAAATGTTATATATATGAATTATTTTTTTTTTCATTTTTATAAAACTACTATCTTTATAAAAACTTAATTTTTTAAACTCTGAAATTTTTTAGTGACCCTTTATCATTTTTCTTTTGCAACTACGAAGTTAGGAGACGATAAAAAATAAATCTAAAGTAGACAAACACAATTTTGTTTAAGGTAGGTTCTACTTCCTTTAGTTTTTGAGTTCTCTTTTATTGGTTTGTCAGCATGGTATTAAATTTGTTGTATGTATGATCAGCATGGTATTAAATTTGTCGTATGTATGATCAGCTGACACTATGAGAAAATATAGGCTTAGCACTAGAAATTTTTTTTTTGATACAAATAATAAATAGTTGATGCTAACTTGTGATTAACATTCATCTTGTATTGGTTAAAAAATCGATTTTTTTATGAGTGGACGTTGTGATCTTTACGTTACTTCCCATAGTAGATGCTATTAGGGTTCACTAAACTCATGGTGAAACGAACCTTATGTAAACATTAATTATTTATGGGAATATGGTGTTAACTTTTTCACAGACTCAAAGTTGTAATATTTAACTATTTATTAACAAATAATGTTGACTAAGTTAATATTAAATAAAATATATTTTTAATATTAATTAAATTTGCATTGGTCCGATGTTAATGATAATAATTTTAAAATAAAAAAGTTTTTCGTCCAATACCTCCATCTTAAACAAAATAAAATACAAAAAGTGAAAAAAATTATAGTAAATGAAAGAAATGAGTATAGATAAAGAAAATGAGTGTCAATGAAGATTATTGTAAATAAAGTAGATAGGTGTAGATAAAGAATATGAGAATGGATGAAGGAAATAGATATAAATAAAGAGAGAAGTAAGGATGAAAAATATAAATATAAATGAATGAGATGAGTATGGAAAGATTTATATAAAAAGTCAGAAAAAAATTGAGAATAAGGATATTTGTTATTTTTAAATTTAAGCCTTTATATCAAAAGTAATTTGTGAATCTCTATTTATTATCATAAAGACAGACATATTCATAACATATTTTCATTCATTAACTTTTAAAAACTCAATGTAATGGTGATTCTTGACCGAGTTGACTTAATTTTTTTTACAAAAATAAAAAAATATATTATAGTATTATAAAGTCAATTATAATGACATTTAAAAATATTTGTTAATAAAATTAAATAATATAATAATACTATAATGTCGGTCAAAATAATACTAACTCATTAAATAAAACGTTTAATATTATTAGAATTGACTAAGACAATTCTAATATTTTTTTTTTCTGATATTTTTTATATGTCAATATCTGTTTAACCAATGTATAGATTTTACATAACATATCATCGAAATTTATAATAATTTTACACATTATATATTATTAAAAAGTTATAAATTTTATTTTTAATGTTAGAGTTGATTGAACCAACTTTAATAATGTTTCATATTGGTTTACCTTAAAATTTGAAAGCTATACTCACATTTTCTTATATTGTGAGACAAAAAAAAAATCTAATTGTTTAAGTTTATAACGTTGTGTTTATTTTTTATATTTGGTTTAATTGTCAGATTAACATATCTCCTCTTCTTGCTAATTTAAGGCAACCTGGTTACAAATCTACTATGTCAATAAACATGAAAAAACAACAATAACAACAATGTCATTAATTATTTCAACAAATAAGTATATTATAATAATAAAATACAATAATAAAGTACTAGACAATAGGTCGTTATGTTTTTTCATATCCCTATATTATGATCACTTTGAATAACATGCATATTGTTCACAATGACAGGAATTATTCGAGTTAGAAAACACGACACCTCATAATATCAAGAGACATGTCCTCATAAAATTTGTGTACGGTTTCTCCTACGAAAATCACATACCATTTCTCATTATATGGATTGTTGAAAAATAAAATATTCACCTTCCTTAATATGTCATAAAATTTTTGTCCTTATAACTTAAATTGTTCATATCCACCAAAGTAAAGCCTAAATCATTCTTCTTCACATTCCCATTACTATCAACTCATTCTGCACTTGAGTATTGACATTAAATATCACATAATCAATTTTTCATATATTTTGTATGACTCTTAAATAACATATGGATGATATAATAAGATTTTTGTCTCTAAAATTAGCAAAGTTCACAACCTCAACCTCAATGGTAACCCACTATTTTATACTCTACTTTTTCATCTTATATCTTTAAATACTTGTTAATATTACACCCATCAAATATAACCACATGGTTATAAAATCTAAAGATTAATATCAAAAGTATTTTTAAAACATTAACTTCACCATATACCAGACTAAAAAACTCTTATTATGTTTATTTAATGTCTATTTTTCATTCATTCATAGGTGTGTTGTCTTAATTTGACTAATATATTATTCATAGGTGTGTTGTCTTAATTTGATTAATATATTACAATATGTAAGGAATTATTTTATTAGTATTGTTCAACATATATACAAATGTTGATTAACTTATTTTAACTAAGATTTCTAATCTTTACATTTCAAATATCGTTACCTTCACATCTTCATCATTCCAACACTTAGAAATTTTTATAGTTTCTCTATAATACATTTTATAAATTTCTTATAATCTAATCCTTAAAATTTTAAATAATTTAATGACTACAATAATTTAGTCATTTCTAAAGACTAATATAATTAATTAGTTGTCATATTTCTTTAAGGTTTAGATTATAATTTTAAATAACTTAAAATGTTCATTGGTGAAGAAAAAAATCTTAAAAATTGTTTGGAAGTCACATGTATCTTATACCAACTAATAGTTATCGACAAATTTCTCTATTTTTTTAGTATGATGCATTGGATTAATGAACTTCATACCTAGTTGCTTGATTTTTATTTTCTTAATACTGTTTATATATTATAAACATTCTGTATTAGAGATAATATTGTTAAGTTACATGAACCACATATCATTTTATTTGTATGCTCCAAGATGTTTTCTTAATGTATTTAATAAAATATTAAGTAGTTGTCCATCATTATAGTCATTTTAATGTTTATATTCTAATTTACATAAACTAAATCAAAAGGGAAAGAAAATGAAAGGATTGTGACTTGGGAACTTTTACCCTTTTATTTGAAGTGTTTTTAATAAGCATTATTGGAGTGTTTGTTTAATATCAATTGACCTAATTGAATGGTAAATTCAAATTTTTTATGACAATTTGACCCGGCTGCCAAACCTGATTGCCTTAATATCTGCAATCATGCCATATAATATTACCACTTCATCATCTTCCATGATTCACTTCAACATAAACATTAAAATACTCCATAATTGGTTACATGAATATTCTTGTCTGGGTGCAATAATGGCACTTGATAAGCTTTCTTTTCTGATAAGCCTTCTTTTCTATTATACACATAATAGTCACATTCTCATGTGAGTGTTCAATTTTATACTCATATCGAATCTTATCATCTTAGGTCACAATTAAATCTTTAAACAAATGATCTGACCTAACATTCAAACAAAAATTAACACCTAAACATTTCTTTGCAGGCGGCGATAACATGAAAATGTTTATGAAAATAATGATATTTAAGTCTAACACACTTTTACAAAATTAATTAAATAAAATAAAATTTATATTTATTTATTTTAATTTAAGTATATCTTTTGTCAAAATCAAACCTTCTTTTAAATACAAGAATTAAAAGAATATTTAATAATAAATAATTTTAATTAAGATAAAATTTTAATAACTTTAGTACAATATTAAAATGAAATTAAAGTAAAACTCAGTTAATAAGGTAAGATTTTTATATAGTTATATTTATAATTTAATAATATTTTACTGATATGAGATATTATAGTCATACTAGACCGTACATGTTCGTTGGTAACTCTTCGTGATTATTCTATGCAAGTGTTTCAAAATATGGTGAATGTTCTACTCCACACATTCGTATTGAAAAACTTTTAACTTAGAAAAAGAGGTTTAGTAATGCATATTGATGACAACTCCACTGAAAACTCCACCAAAGGACAAAAACACACAGTTAAGAACAGTTAAAGATGTGTTAATATTAATATTTGCTTTCACATGTCAATTAATTACCTAACAAGTGTAATTAAAAGATTATGTTTTTTTTTTATTTATTGAAAGTAAATTTGGCCAAGTCAATTAAGAAAGATGTGTGACGGTTTCTGGATGGAGTGTTGCAAGTTTAAATGACACACTACATGAACTTGAGACACCTTATAACAACTTTTCGTTATACAGCAATTAAGAAAATTCAAATTTATTTAAGTTTAAAAGGATGGTAAAAAGTGATAAGACTTTATTTCCTTAATTAGTTAATGTAATCACATTCAATTTTATTTGGTTTTAATATTACTGATCAAATTGAAATAACACCACTTAATTAATATAGTCTGGAGCAAAGTAAAATATAAATTCTAAATTTAAATATAATATATATATATATATATATATATATATATATATATTAATTTCTTTTTTTGCATTTTTTTTGCATTCTATGATAATCAAAGTTACACTTTCCTTTTTTTTATATAAGAAAAACATATCACTAGATATTAGTACTAAGTTTTGGTCGACATTAAAATAAAAACTAACACTAATTATTAATAACGTTAGATTTATATTAAATACGTGTGCAATTTTAAAATTATTATCACCAATTTATTAGTGTCGTTTTTGAAGGCCAATTTTAATAAGAGTTTATCACTAATTTTTAAATTAATTTTTAATTAAAAAAATTAGTGTGATTCAAGTTAATATTGATATTTTTTATTCTAAAATTTATTTAATTTAGTGTTTATTTAGTTGATATTAAATAAAATGTTTATATTAATTTAAATTATATTTGTTTGAACGATCTTAATGAAAGTAACTTAAAAAAAATTCTCCTAAAATGCTTCTATCTTTAATAAAATAAAATATAAACAAAAAGTTATAGTGACAAAAAAAGACGTGTGTTGATAAAGATGATGAATGTAAATAAAAATGATGAGTGTGAATGAGAAAGATAAGAAAAATAATATAAATAAAGGAGATATAAGTGAGTGAAAGAAATGAAAGTGAATAGAAGAGATGAATGTCGATAAAAAAATAGAGTTGTTGAAAAATATGACTATTAATAACGGAGATGAGATGATATTTATATAAAAAGTGAAAAAAAAATATTATGAATGAAAAGATTTATCATTTTTAAATCTAACCATTAAAATTAAAAATAAATTAAAGTTTAAACCGTCACTAACTCAAATAAATATAAATATTAAAAATAAATAAAATTAATGTGATATTAATTTTATTTATTTTTAATATTTATTTTAGATAACATCCTCTAAACTAATATTGGTCTGACATTAACATAAATAATTTTATATAAAAAAAGTTAAAAATAATTAGTATTATCATAAAGTTGAGTAAACTGACTCTAATAATATTAAACAAACTTTATTATTTGTGTTGGCTAAAGTGACACTAATCCAATACTACCATAAATATTTATTTATTTAAAAAATTAAAAAATAATTTCATATTTTTTTAACTTCTTTTTAGAAAAAAAAAATAACCTTTTTTTTATATTAGGGTGGACTCAACTCTATTAGCATTTAATATTAAATAAATTCTATTATTTAATAACTAAAATTAATTTGAAAACTAACACAAATATTTATTAATAAAAAATAAAAAATAATTTTATAATTTTTAACTTTTTTCTAAAAAGGAAATTTTTGCATCGTATTACAATCAACTCATGCATAATTCTTTAATTTAAATACAAAATAACTATATATATAAAACGTTTTGCATATGAAAACCGTTTACCAACTTTTGCAAGTTCTTCATTGTTATTTAATATGTTTATATGGTAGAAGATGGAATGAATTTTGAATTATTTCTTTACAATATGAATAAATATATGTTTGGCAGATTCCTGAAAAGAATCGATTTTCAACGAATGATAAATATCCATAAATATAAAACATAAAATATCTTTGTATTATTGAGACTCCAAAAGAAGGATAAACTTGTTAGTCAATTACATGTTATAGCAGGTGTACGATACACTTTTAATATTGTTCATTTTTTTTTTTTTTTTTTCCCCTTTTTTTTTTTTAAAATTTTTTTT
>Ga0209700_107888_pt1 | contig 14399 bp, 7 predicted proteins | sample SiratroredBW_FD_187528 | JGI IMG/M metagenome (GOLD analysis project Ga0209700, IMG submission 187528) | Root nodule microbial communities of legume samples collected from California, USA - Siratro red BW (SPAdes) (version 2) | ecosystem: Host-associated > Plants > Roots > Nodule | place: USA... | reverse complement strand
GATTAATTCCTTAATTGACCGCTCGCGTCATATGGGAATTAACTTGGAAAACTTTAATTTCATTTGGAATATCAAAGGGTCATACGCGTCAAGCGATATCCAAATTGAAGTTTAATTTAAAAAAAAAATACTAATTTCTCTAAAATTAAAAATATATCAAAAATCTTCAAAACTAAAAATCAACAACCGACAAACAGTTTTCTACCCATAGAACTACATAACCTTGATTCTCCATCTCCGATGGATATACGTAAGAGCGAGGTTAAACCTTGTCGACCCCCCTTTTCAAAATAAAAATTGTTTTGTTTGTTTTTATTTCTATTTTTCGTGAAAGGTAAACATTCTAAAAATTACACTCATTTTATTTTATTCAATTAAAGGCACCGTCTTAGGACGGGCGCCGTGGGGGCCAATACCTTCCCTACGCGTAACCGACTTCCGGACTTGTAATCCGGTTTTCGTAAACTAGACTTATCCTTGTTTTCTTCGGTTTTCCATAGTTTTTTTATGAAAACTATGGTAGCGACTCCCTTATTTTGAAAACGTATTAATCATTATTTTTCGGATCGCCGTCTCCATTGTGACCCCGGTTACGACAGTACTATAGTTTCTAATTTTAGACGTGTGTCCTATAGTTTCTAATTTTAGACGTGTGTCCTAGTTGTCTGTTTGGTAATACATTAACTTAGGGACATACTTTTTTGGATACTTTTTTGGAGCATCACCTGTGAAAATGAAATCTTCTCTTCAAATGCAAGTAAGAGGGGCAATGGTGCAACAGGAAAGACAACAAGTTATCCAAAGATAACATTTACAAAGCTACATTTATTGGTTTTGATGATATAATCGAATAGGTTGGAATACCCTTCTCTTATTTTTGGTATTTAATCCTGTATTTTGAAGTGAAATATTTGTAGAGTTGAAATACCCTTATGTGTTTCTATTTAATTTAATTTATATTTTTTTTATAAAAAAAACTCTTATCAAGCAGTGAATGCTGAATACCTCAAACAAGTGAAAGTTCATGTCCAATGAAATATAAATACACAATACAAGCAAATCATCTGTTAGAAATAATTGGGACAAAACGGATTTTGACCTTCTGTTCACAGGATAATCAATTTTTCTTATCATAAATGTTTTGGTGGTTTTATGTGTAAAACATATGATTTCAGGCTGGATATGAACCAAAAAGAGGTGCACTGATCCCTGCACTGACAAATCTCAAGTTATTTGTAACTGCTCGAAAGACTAATCTCATGATTTTATTTCTTTATTCTGCCCTCAGTTGCATTTTCTTTTGCATGAATATACCTATCAATATGCAAGAATGTAAAAGCAAAATTGTTAACATTGTCAGAGTTCTTGAACTTCACACAAGGTCGTACTTCCCCATTAGGTGTTGTGATCATCGTTGAGGTGCGTTCTGTTCATGCCATTATTTCAGTAATTCAGTCTTTAATTCCTTCCATTGGCTGTAAATAATATGAACATGTATATCTTTGGTGAAATGCAGTAATGCAAAGTTAACTGTGTAAGCCATATGCTAAACCATAAAAAGTCATTTGTCATGATCCGTGAGAGGCATTTGTTCTAATGAATTTGAGAAAAATGGATACAAAATTAGATAACTAGATGTACACAGGCATTGTTATAGGCATAATCCCTATTACTGGAAGAACAATACTTCTTGGGATAAAACAATATCAATACTAAACTATTAAACCACTGTTGAACCTTGGGTTTCCATTGATCCAGAGTAGGAAGAGGACAATAAACAAAATCCTCTACTTTCTGCTATTTCCCAAATTTTGATTGAATTATGAACGATGAGATCTCTTATACATAACTAACTTGTTATTAGCTTTAATTGTATTATTACATAAAAAAGATTGGACCAATCCACCAAACTCAAAAACAGTACAATTTGATAGCAGTTCAGAGTTTTCTCGCAAGAACGAGCACGATCGGCGATTGATGTAATAATAATAATCATAATATACACAAAAACGGTAAAACAAAAAAAGAAAAAGAAAAAGGAGAATTCACCGAAAGAGGCAAGTGGATTGCAGAGCGCGTGATCAGCGCTTGGCGGAGTTGTCACCGTAATCGACGATCTCGGAATCGGTGAGGGATCTGGAGTGCTGGACGATGGAGCGACCGATGGAGTTGATCCAGTCCTCCTTCTCCTTCTCGGAATCGGCGATGAAGTACATGGTGTCCGAGCGCGTGGAAAGCTCAAACGCGTTGGGCTTGTTGAGGATGTCTTCGGCGCCTTTAACGGTGAGGCACGTGGCGACGGGGACGACGCCGCGAGGCTGAGAGGCGCGTGTGACGGCGGAGTCCTTGAACCAGAAGAGTTTGCCCTGCTTAAGGACGAACCAACGGCGGCGCCAGGTCTTGATGTACTCGCCCTGCTTGGTGAGCCAGCCGGTGCGCTCGGGGTTAGACCAGAACTCGACTCCGTCGTAGTCGGTGGGATTCTCCGACATGCCGGTCGCCGCGCGCCACAGGCTCCACATCGGAGCTCGACGATGAAAACTGGTTGAATGATTCGGTGGACAGTGTTAGTCTAAAATTAAATAAAAATAATGAAAACATTAAAATAAAAATATTGATAATTTTAAAAATAAAATATTATATATATGTATTGTAAAGATAATTTTTTCTTTAATTTTTTTTGTGATATTTTTAATTAGATAATTATATTCTTTAATAAATAAAAAAACTTTTTATTTGCTAAAATAATATACATTTGTTTAAAACTAATTAAATAACCTGTTTTAGTTAAAATAACTACTACCTGTATTTTCATAGAATAATTTTCACAAATTATATTTTTTTTTTATTACAATAAAAATGATAATATACAAATGGCGAAGTATGTGTGTCCTCAAGTATATAAATAAACTCATAAATATAAATATATAATATTTGATATCTATCTATATATCTATATATCTATATATATATATATATATATATATTTAAATATGTACGTTCAAACATTAATATTATAAATATTAATTTAATATAAAATCAATATTACTTTAACATAATTATATTTATATAATATAAAAATATTAACATCTTTTAAAAGTAAAGATGAAACTAAATGAGTACATCTTGAAATCTATATTTATAGACTTTTGAATCCAAATTAATACCCATGTCCAAATTATTAATATGTATTGGATTTAAAATGTTGAGTCTTGTTATTTCTTTCAAATAGATTTGTATAATAAATTGAGACTTGTTATTTTCTTTTCTTTTTTTTACGATTATCAAAGGTCTATATTTTTTAAGAATATTATCTTTGAAATTGTAAAAGATTTTTAACATTTAACTTCTTTTTTTAATCATTTATAAACAAATGTCATCTTATTGTTTTGAAAGATTAGATCTTTAAGAATTAAAAGGATGATGTGAAACATTTTTAAAGTGAATAAAAAGATTTATCATCATAGTTTTTAAGGAAAAATATGAAAAAAAATGTATATTTAAAAATTTGAATTCAGGAATACATTACGTGTAGAAAAAAATATTAACACTTTACCGTCTTTATCATAAAAGGCGATTATTTTTAATTAAATGTATAAAATTAACGTCATTTTTATTATTTATTTTCTTTCAAAAATTTAAAAAGATGTATGTAAAATTTATTTTAGTTACTTATTTTTTTAACAAAGAAATATTTATGAAATTGTTTATTTAGATTCAACAAGGATTTACATCACTATTAGGTAGTTCCAAAAAAATCTTTATACACCTCATGTTTTCTTCCTACACCCCATACTTCTCAAAATACCTAAAATATTCTTCTAAAATTTTCACTTCCAATATGTAGAATTTAGAGAATTTTGAATTATATAATCTAGAAGTTAAATTTGTAATAATTGTATTTTAATTATATAATCCAAAATATAAATTAATCAATATTTTGAGTTGAATAATCCGAAATACAAATAGTTAGACATTTAACCTTTTTTTAATGAGTTATAGCATCCTTAAGACCAGGGGTGGCTCAAGGCCCAAGCAAGTAAAGCAACCGCTTTAGGCCTCAAGATCTCAAAGGCCTCAAAAAAATTTAATATGCTTTAGGCCTCAAGGCCACAAAACAATTTAATATGCTTTAGACCTCAAGGTCTAAAAAAATTTAATACTCATATATTATTATAAACTAAAAAATATTTAATTTTAAAATTATTCTAACAAAATTTTAATTAAAAATTTAAATATTTTAACTTACTTTAAATTTACATTGGTGCTATAAATATTATTTAATGACTTTAAATTTATATTGGTACTATAAATACTATTTAATAAATAATATTCTTGAAACTTTCTTCTAATAAATTAATAATATTTAAAAAAAATTTAAACAGTTAAGAAATCTTTCCTATCAAAACTTTCTAATTTATCTCTTTCCTATATTCCAACATATTGATATCATCTCTTTATGTCTTATCATTGCCTGACTCTTCTACTTCTCTTCTTCTTTCTTTCTTTCTTTACTTATCTCCTTTATTCTTTTGTCTCTTTGTTCCTTCCACAATATTATTTCAATTTATTTTCAATTTTAAATTTCTTTCATTTCATGTTTAGTCATTCTATAGTGTGCATTTATGTGTGTGTTTACTTAGAGATTATGAGCAGTAGCTTGATTGAGGAAGAATTTGTGTTCGCTTTAACTCCTTTTGAGTGATCAATATTCGGTAAAAATAATGAGATTGATCAATTGATCCTAATTTTTTTTCGTATATGAGATTGATCAATTGATCCAATTTTTTTTATTCGTTATTGTTTAATTAATCTTAAAATAATTTGTACATGTTTAAGGAAGAGAATTTAGAAGTTACAAATTATATTTCAAGACATACCAACGGACAGGATCGAAAGATAATAGAAGTTACAAATTATATTTAAAGACATACCAAATGATAGGATGAAATTATATTTAAAGACATATCAACGGACAGGATCGAAAGATAATAGAAGTTACAAATTATATTTAAAGACATACCAAATGACAGGATGGAATCATAATAGGAGACTTGAGACTCTACCATCAAGTTTATTGTCTTGACAATCAGGTTTTATCCTTTTAATTTTAACTTATAAGTTATATTCAGTGTGATATATATTATAATTTTTAATTTTATATAAAAATATATAAATATGGAAACTAGAAAATTTGAATCAGGTTATTCAAAACTTAAAAAAAAATATAAGAGTTGAACTTTTTGTTGAATCACAAAAAGGGACTATGGATAAATTTATAAAAATAAACAAAAAAATAAATTAGAAAATGCAGGTGAGTCTTCTTTAAATGAAGAACATAACAATATAAATTTAGGTGAAGATAACAATATAAATAGGTGAAGACAATAATAAAGTAGTCAAGGAAGATAATAATTTTGATTTTCAAACTTAGATAATAATTTTGATTCTCCATCAATTCTCAAACTCAAGACAAAATTGTTCTAATATTAAAAATATCATAATTTAATTATTTTATTAATTTAAAAAATGCCTCATTTTTTTTATTCGCTTTAGGCCTCCTAAAGCCTTGAGCCGTCACTGGCTATTAGACGAGAGAACATATACATCTTACGTAAACATTGCATACAAAATGCTTTCACATAAACATATACATCTTACATAAGCATTGCATAAATAAATGATGAAAACAAGAAAAAAAATATTCTTCATTTTTATTTATTCATTAAGACACACGTGTGTGAATAATATGGTGATGTACATATTTTAATTAATTTTTTAAAATGTATTTTAGACTAAATTATATTTTTTATGTTATGTTAATTGTTAAATACTTTTACCTCTAGTAAGGATCAATTTTTATATGTAGAGAGGAAAGTTTAAAATAAATGGAGAATGAGTATAATATTTAAAAATATTATAAATAGAAAACTAAATAATTTATTTTTCAATTCTTAGAAATATTAATATCTCTAAGACTTATTCTTTTTTCTATTTCTCTTTAAAATTTTGAGATAACTACTCATCATTTTCTAGATTCAGCTTAACTATCTTATCTTGAAGATAAGCAAACTTTAGGTCAATATTATCTAATCATATTTTTTAGTAGAGTAAGTTTTTCTTTTTCTTCTTAGATATTTTCTTTTCGTTTTTGGTTTCGCAAACATTACAGGTACTTGCATGTGCGATCTGTTTGGAAAAGATGAATCTCATTTAGTTTAGGTTTATAGTGATGTATTTGTTTTATAATCAAATTCCTTAAGGGTAAGTTAGGATCCTTAACTACTATGTGTTTTTCAGGTATTTGATTTGAAAAATATAAGAATTCGAGGTAAGAAAAGTTAATTTAAGTTCATGAATAAAATTGACGTGAATTTGCAAAGGGTTATATGTATATGATGTGATATTAGATGTTTTTTGACGATGTTAAGTTGTCATGGATAAATAAAGAATATATAAATCCTTGAGTTTTTTATTATTAAAGAGTGAAAGTTGAAATTATAAATAACTCTTTGAATAATGTTGATTTGTCTAAGAGGATAGTTGTCTAAGAGGATATAATTAGTGAGTAAATTGAGTTTATATAAGTTCTTGAATATGTGTAGTTATAATTGTTCAAATGTATGTTCATTGTAGAAATTAATTGTTTAAAGTAAATTGAATTAAGTTAAACTTATTTTGATTTGTATTGAGAAATAAATGTTTAAAAATAAAAGAAAAATTTGTCTTGGTTCAATTGGAAATCAAAATTAGTTTGTATGATTAGGTATGTTGATCAAGTGATAAGATGACTACTTGAGCATGACATTTATTATAATGATACAGTACAATTCAAGCATCCATATGATTGGTCAAGGATATAACGCTTCATTCAAGCTCAAGGATATAACTCTTCATTCTTCATTCAAGTCATAACTGCTCAAGGATATAACTCTTCATTTGTAACATCCCATATTTTTCATATAATAGAAACTTTATTGCATAAAAATTTATATAATAAACTTGAATATAAAAATTCATACATTCATCGTGTATTTCAAATTATACTTTTCCACATAAGATTTAATAAAATATCTTTGTAAAATTACAAATAAAATAAAATGAAGATTCTCCATCACAATTCACTAGGACTCACACCACCTGTCAAATTCTCTGCTCCCGTGTAATATACACGATCATCGCAGTTTTAAAAACAAAACAAACAACACACAAAAAGAAGGGTAAGCTAGAGAGTTTTCAAAACAATATATATTTTCATAAATTGGATTTCTATCTCAACAAAACAACAACAATTCAATCTTTCATAATTCATCTCACATCATACATACACTGACTCACAAACAAAGACACTAGACTCTCTACTTCCCTACTTCCGGAAGACACTAGTGCATTGAGTTAAACTCAAGAGGTGTGCACCTGTCATATACCATCCATCTGTTCCGATCAACTCATATTTCAAACCTCAAATACAGTCTGTCCCGATCAGTTCCTATTTCAAACCTCGGGTACAGTTCCCATACAGGGTTAATCCATTTGTCCTATTCCGATCGGGCTCATATTTCAAACCTCAGACAGGACCATATGAACCTCCTTCGACTCTTCACCAACTGGTAAACTTCATCTATATGAATCCAATGTACCAGTAGAGTCAGGATACCTCCTTAGAATCCCCAAACAATGCACATCCTAATAATCTCAACACGGGTATCTCCTTTCCTGAAGATACTATGTCTCGATCACACACCACATCATTCACAAACATTGATACTACATCATACCATACATAAACATTCATTCCATTCAATTCAAATTCATCCAATTCATATTTAATAAAATAAATAATTACAATATATATCAAAAATAGTCAAACTAGCTTCCCTCACCTCTATAGAGTAGAGATACTCAAAAATCCTAAAGTCACAGGCAACCTAACTCTGTTCAAGAATCTGATCGGACACTCTTGATCTACTTAACGCTAGGAATCTAGGGATGTCCTCTTATTGTAAATCTGATAACCTATGAGATCACAAATCTAGAGAGAAGGTAGAAAACTTTAAAGAGAAATTGTTTGAGAGATGGTAGTTTTCATAATAATGAAACCGTATATCTTCTTAGAGAGAGTTGATAGTTTTTATAAGAATAAAACAGGATATCTTCTTAGAGATAGTTGGTGGTTTTTTTTTATTAGAATAAAACATAATATCTTCTTAGAGGGAGAGAGAGAGTTGGTAGTTTTTATAAGAATAAAACAGGATATCTTCTTAGAGATAGTTGGTGGTTTTTATTAGAATAAAACAGAATATCTTCTTAGAGGAAGAGAGAGAGTTGGTGGTTGTTATAACAATAAAAAGTAAATAACTATCTTTTATTTACTTAAGCAACTCTTCTCTTAAAAAAATAGGTATTATCTTATTGATCTCTAAAATTAAATTCTAGGTTAATTTTTATTCCATAGCTATTTTCTAGGGTATTACATCATTCAAGTCATAACTTAGTAGTTTGAGTGATTCCTCTTATTGATTGAGTACTCAAACACTATTTTGCACTATCAAATGAGGAAGAAGTCAAATTAATTTTCTATCATCTTATACTAGGGTCATCCAAGAGACAAATAATTACTCAGGCAAGAAAAATCATAAAAATGCTCTATCCTATAATATTTTAATGTTCATACCCCATGAGATTCACTCACACAACTAAATATATCCAGATTCACTCACACAACTAAATATATTGTTCAAGCGACATTGCATAACTTGATCAAGAGAGTTTGTAACTTTTCCATTTTCAAGTGAAGAATGTTGCTTAATAGATAACTTTGTGCTTATACAATATTCCTCTATTTTAATAGTTTATGTTTATTAATTAACTAAACATTTTTATTCAATTGTTTCACATGATTGGACAACATGAAGTCAAATTAATTCTCTATGATAGAAATTACAGAATAAATGTTCTGAATAATGAATTTAGTCATCATATTAAAATATTGAGAGTCATAATCCAATAGAAGAGTCACATACCTGAATTCATGGATGAAGATAGAATACTAGATATAGTTATGATCTTCCTTATCCAAAATCCTCCTTATTCTTGTTGTTGGACTAGAGTGACTCTTTTGATGGGTTAAGAGACCATAAAATTTTTGATTTTGGTATATAGGGGACCAACCCTTTACCTCCCTTTTATTTTTTCTGTTAACCTCTTAGAAAATAATTCTCATTAAACCTTATATGAGAAATTAGGGGATGTCATTAAAACTATCTTAATGACTCATTAAAACTTAATATGATTATATATAAATAAATATATAGCCCCTAAGGAAAACACTTTATCCTCTTATACTAGAGGCATCCAAGAGACAAATGACTGCTATTCTATAATATTTTCATGCTCATACCCATGAGATTCACTCACACAACAAAATATATCGTTCAAGGGACATTGCATAACTTGATCAAGAGAGTTGGTAAATTTTCTATTTTCAAGTAAAGAATATTGCTCAATAGATAATGTTATGCTCATGCAATATTCCTCTATTTTAATAATTGATGTTTATTAATTAACTAAACATTTTTGTACAGTTGTCTTACATGATTGATATGAAAATGATAAATAGAAATAAGTATAAATTTAGATATAACATGAATGTTGTTAGAATTGAGTGGTGATATTTTTTGTTTATTGAAATATATGAGAAATTACACATTTCTTAAATGATAGTCTAATTTGATTTGTGATTTATTTCGTTGAGTATTCCATGAAAGGAAATATCATGATTTTCCAAATAATTTAAATAACGTATTTAAATATCAAATAATGAGAAATTGAAAGTGGACTTTCCATTAAACTTTCTAAAATTAATACAATGAACTACTATTGTTACATTAAACTTCTATTTCAAGTAGACTTTGACATAGTCAAAAGTTCCTTAGTATTATTGACTTAATATATGTTTTTGTGAAAGCTTTCATAATTTTTTTGAACCTTTAGTGATGCAAGGGATGAATGTGATAATATAAATTTTTAGACAAAGATTGTATTGATATTATGATAAGTTTTGTAGAGATAATAATGGTTATGTACATGTGTAATAAGAACATAAAATGAATTAAATATATATTATATATATTTATTATGATTTAGTTTACCTTAATTTATTATTTTATTATGTTACAATCATACTAGAAAGAGAAATAAAATTGCAGATATAGAACATCGTACAGGAACAATATAAAATATGGGAAGATATATTTTTATTTTGAACTTATCACGTTGTATATATTATTATGTGTTGTAAAATCTAATATATTTGAGATAACATATATAAATAGGCATGATTAGTATTAGTATAACTATATGGAAAAATTTTGGGTTCTTTCACTTCTTACCATATGATCCTCTCGTGCAATTTTCTTTTAGAGTTTACTTCATCATCGTTCTCAATCCTTGGATGTACTGATATGATGAAACTTAAAAGTTTAAAATTTGTGTTTGAAAAATGTTTCAACCACTTCGAATGGGGCAGTTTCTCATGTATATCTAAGACTACATTACCTTTTTAATGAAAACATTAAATAAACAATAAATACAAAGCTCTTTTGAATGTAATTAAATTAATAAAGATAATATTCACATATAAAAGAACGATAAAATATCTATTACTATCAATATTTCTAATTTTTTTAACCAACTTAATCAACAAATTAATGACATATTTTTAATATAATTAAAATTCGTAATATATATATATATATATATATATATATATATATATATATATATATATATATATTAATATTGTAGGTTTTGATCTTTATTTAATATAACTAAATTTTATAATAAGTAAATAAATATTTTTAAACATATAAATATGTTTTAGATTCATGACAAATAATTTATATTATAATACAAAATAATTTTTTATTACTGAAAATAATTAAAAATTAAAAATGAATAGATGAGTTAAAAAAAATAAGTAGTTGAGAAAATCTAGAACTTAAATAAAGATAAAAAAAAGTAGGTTAAAATGATTAATAAAAATAATTTTTGAGATAATTGTTATAATTTAATAGCTACAGTGTAAATTCGTTAAAAATTTCAGTGTATAAACTTTCACATTTTTTATTATACAGAGATCCATTTTTACAATTTTTATATATGTAAACTTTGATTTCAGATTTGCAAATATGGCGTAAATTGCTTTATATTATAAGTGTAATGGCTATTTTTTTTTTCTAGTTGCTAACTTAAGTTAAAATTGAGAATATATTGTGAATTTCAATGACATATTTAAAATGATGTTTTAGAAATTTTAATTACATATAGTAAATGTATTCTTAGTATACACAACCTAAATTACATAACAATAAGCAGTCTATGAGAAAGAGATGATGGGCACCACACACCAGAATCAACCAGAGATAAAATAAAATAACTTAAATGACATATAAAAAATAAAACTGCTGTAAATAATAGAGGGTACCTGAAAAATAATTATTTAATAAATATTAAATTTAAAGAAATTTTTTACTACATAATAAAATTTTGTATTGTGAATTTAAAATTTATTTGAATTTGAACAAAATTTCACTGTGTCCAGGATCAATATATACTATTCTGTGAAACAGTATGATCCTCTCTTTCTTCCTTCTTTCCTAGACCACAACCATGTGCTATGTTTCACAACTTTGTTTTTTCCCATGCAAAAGTGTCCCTATTTAAAACGCTTACGTAAGTAACTTTACCATTTGTCACGAACATGTGTTCAATGAAGTACACTGTAACACTGTCTTATTCTCTTGTTCATTGCATTCAACCCTGCTACACATCTTTCCTTTCGTTATTGCACGGATTCCTTTGTCTCGTTCTTCATTTTTGTTTGCGTTAAATAAGTGTTTCTTAAATTAACCTCAGACATGAGTTACGAAAAAGAAAAAGGCACAGATATCACAGCTTTTTAACATTGTTTTTGCATGAACACGTAGAGTACAAGAGATAAATTACCTAAAAGAAAAGATAACACATGAAGGAAATACTAAAGAAAGTGCTTAATACTAAAGGGTATTTACCAAAGGCTCTTGTCTTGAAAGAACCTTCAATCTGCATAGGATCAAAGAAAAGCTTGCAATAAAAGTACAAGCACATGACATAGTTACTATTGCTGCAATATCAACTCATTTTGCTTCCAATTATCTTGCTTTTGAACCAATGAGAGGATATTGGCTAACTCAAATAGTGGGGTTGCTCCTGAATGATCCAAGAGCCTTGGCAGCACCTGCTCTCAAGATGAATTGGTGATAGAAGGCTGCAATGGCTGCTCCAATGAATGGTCCAACCCAAAAGATCCACTGAACAAACATGAGGAACAAGAATATATCAGACAAAAGTGGCATCTATTTTATCATTTCTCACTTAGCATGGCAAATTACAAATTTTAATATTTGATCATAGTATAAAACTAGCAAGTTGTTGAATGTAGAAAACAGTTACTCACATGGTCATCCCAGGCCTTCTCTTGGTTGTATATGACAGCAGCTCCAAGGCTTCTAGCAGGGTTAATACCAGTGCCAGTTACAGGGATGGTTGCCAAGTGAACCATGAACACAGCAAAACCAATTGGCAGTGGAGCCAAAACCTTCAAATGCAGAACAAAAGCACCATCAGAAGTTCATGTGGTTCAATTAGAACAAAAAATGTAGACTAGTTATGCCAAACATATGAATTGAAATTTATTATAAAGATTTTATATTAGGGTCGCTATTACACAGTTTCATTGCAATCTTTGATATTATAGGAAATTGTGGATAAGTGTGGCTGATGGAACTGCAACAACTATGGTATAAGGAGACTTTAAAATCCTAATCAGTATTGCACTTAGAATTGTGGTCACAGACCCTTTTCTAAAAATGTTTATATAAAAGGAAAACAAAATGGAAATGGAAACCGATAAGCAATTGGGACAGATGGGACATGCCCCATGTGAGGAGCATGGTTTCCTTTCTTTATTGATTTGGAGAATCTGATCAAATGTATGGAGGAACCTAAAGCTGATAATGACAAATGAGGATGATGCTGGAAACTCTCACGAGATTTGCCAGCTTGGGAAAATGGCATTTAGCATGAATGACACTGTTCTGAACACTTTAATTTTAGGCCTTAAATTTCCACATCAACAAAGACACATTTGCCTCCGAGGCAACAAATGCAGAAGGAAACTCCTGAAAGAATCCACTTTTCTCAAAAGAAGAAAGAAAACAGATAAGATTCGTGTGATAAGGCTGTGAAAATCAAATCCTCCACAGAATCATATATGGTAATGGCCTAATGGGCCCATATTTGTGAAGAAATGGTAACATTTCACTTCAATAAAAAACATGCATTTGGAAATTTTGGAGAAAGAAAGGGTAGGTTCACTACTCTAGGATGCTTAGATGAATGAAAAATGTAAACTTTAAGTCATGAAATATACCCACAGGAAAAGGATACCCACTTTCTTGTTTTGAGGACAAGAACTAGTAATAAAGGAAAGCCAATCCAAGCAAGAAAAGTAGAAAATTTCATCTACATTGAATGGTGCCTGAACAATATTTATTACGGAAGAAGTCTCTATAACTATTAAGGATAGTGAAAATAATGGTAAGCATACATGTTGACTGTGCCAAAACTTTTTATGCAAATGGATAGCACAGATTGTAAACGGTATCATTTCAAACGGGAAATTGTTGACTGGCAGCAGGTACAACTTCTCAAACTGGAGTGGAATATTTTTTACTATTGTGAAGTGCACTGAATCAGGAATACACAGTTGCTGTGAATCTTGATTCTTGGTAACCATTTCAAGAACTACAACTAATTTTCTTAATCACTTAAATGCCACTCTACCTAATTTCACATAGAAAGCATAGCTAGATGCTTGAAGTTGAGATATCTAATAATAACTAAATGACTTAAGCTCCACTTTTTCTTTAGAAATAACCAGTCTAAAGTAATTTCAAGGAACTTTAAGCTTCTATTTCAAAACCAGAAAGAACTAAGAGCGAATCCATGCTTGCATAAAAGCAGGTCATATGACTATGACTATATGTTATGAAATTGGTATGCACTGTACCATTTAATTATTGCTTTCAGAACAACTCATGGAAGCAACAATTTTGTCTATCTACGGTTAGTGTAATAAACAATGTATTTTTCAAAAGGGGGCACAGAAGCACAAACAAGACTACAATTTTCAATAAATAATTAAGCATATACCGGGACATGAGAATCTCTGGCATTCCTCTTGGGGTCGGTAGCAGAGAAGACAGTGTAGACCAAAACGAAGGTTCCAATGATCTCAGCACCCAATCCAACACCTGTGCTGTAGCCTTCACTCAGCTCATTGGCCCCACCACCATACC
>Ga0209700_107885_pt1 | contig 14407 bp, 13 predicted proteins | sample SiratroredBW_FD_187528 | JGI IMG/M metagenome (GOLD analysis project Ga0209700, IMG submission 187528) | Root nodule microbial communities of legume samples collected from California, USA - Siratro red BW (SPAdes) (version 2) | ecosystem: Host-associated > Plants > Roots > Nodule | place: USA... | reverse complement strand
GTTAATAATAATATTATCAGTATTGTTATTACTATTAATGTTAATATTATTAATATTAATATTATAAATTTTATTAATATTATCATTATGAATATTAGTAATATTATTTTTATCAATATTATTAATATTATTATTAACATTTTTATTATTATTATTATTATTATTATTATTATTATTATATTTGTTATAGTATTATAAAAATAAAAATAATAATATCATTATTAACAAAATAATAACTTTATTTTTGTTATTAGTATTAATATGATTAGTAATATTATTAAAGTTGTTTTTAATATTATTAAGTATTTAATTTGTATTAACAATATTTATATTACAAATGCTTTTAATTCTATTTTTAGTAATATTAATCTGTGATTAGTTTTTTATTATTATTAGTTTTATATTTATATGAAAAATATTTTTAGTATTAATAATATTTTTATTAAAATTATTTATATTTATATTAACAATATTTGTAATATTATTATTAAGAATATTATTGTCATTGTGATTAATATTATTGTTTTTAATATTATTATTACTGTGAATATTATTAATATAGTTTTTATCAATATTATTAATAGTATTATTTATATTATTGTTATTATTATTGTTAATATTATTATTATTATTATTGTTTTTAATAATAATAATAATAATAATAATAATAATAATAATAATAATAATCATATGATTTGTTAGAGTGGTTAAATATTTATTTCTTCACTCAAGGTCCTGATCCAATATCTTAATAATTATAAATTTTAATCAAAAGTAATAAAAAAAAATTATGATAATCCAATGCATGGATCTACCAAAACTTGGTGATCAAAACTTACAAGCTAATCTAAGTGCCCCAATGTTTTTTTCTTTATATTAACTCTTAAAAAGATATGATGAGACACCCCAAAATGTCTCACACAAAAGCATTATTAAAATAAATTTGGTATTCCCATAATGATTACCATTTGCGCGTAACCTGTAGAGAATAGTCAATACCTAAATAAACAGTATGTGAATGTGAAAATTGTGTCTCTAAGGCCTTATAATATGGTCAAATCATTGCATCTACCTTATTATTTAACCATTATGGTGATTACCACATAAAAAGATGTCAACTATTGTCAAATTCGTTATGTATAGACACACCACACCAGAAAGTGCCACAATTGTTTATTTCATAATAAATTGGTTTTGTGAGGACATTTAGGAGCTTTAGAAGAATAGGCTATGTAAAATTTTGTTGCATTTTGTGTAATTATGTGAAACATTGGGTTATAAAGAATTGGTCCTTGTAGTTTTGGCTGTTAGAAATTCATGTAATTTTTCTTTACATTGAAGTATTACTTCTTCAGAAGCTTGAACTATGTCCAAAATAATCGGAAAATGATATCCAAAAAATGTACCAAATAATTGCAAAATGATATCAAAAAAGGAAAAGAAAAAAAAAAATAAAGGATTAGTTCATTATATCAGGGGTTGAACAGCAAAGCAATTTTCATATAATCCCAGAAAAGTAGTTGAAAATAAGCATGGAACATCAAGATGTTTGATCCTGAAAAAAGGTCAAAGTTACTTTAGTATAAGAAAAGCAAAACTTAGAGATTAAACTAGGTATTATTTTATTGAGCTACCTTTCATAATCACAATTCACATTAGATTAGTTTAATCAATGCTATTTGGTCCAAATGTCATTTCTAAGAAATCTCTAGAACAACTTGGGAATCAATATTCAAGATAAGATAGTTGTATTAGAAGAGGAAAAAATTGTTTTTCATTATTTTTTCTGCAATAATGTCTGGAAAGAAAAAAACTCACAAAATTCTCAACTTTATCCGGATACATACTTTGAATTAGTCTACCTGAACAAACAAAATATATGAATTAATTTCAAGTAACTAATGATGATGGCATGTACTAAGAATAATATGGCAAGAATAAAAATAATGAAGAGTCAATTATAGGTGTTTAAGAGTGAGACATTTCTCAGTTGTATTATATATCAACGTGACAAGTTTCTTTCCTTTGAGCTTATCTTATTTTCTTGACATTGCCTCTCTATAAGGATTATTACTATTGGAAGTGACATCCCTTGTTATAATTCGTGTATCTTTGCAAAAAAAAGTGAGAGTGAAAAATCAATTTGGTAGTGTGGAGGAAGTGAAGGCCATTATGTTCCATGAACTTATTGTGAAAACTGAGAACCACATAAGGGATTTCAATTATCAACTAGTGTTTGTATATATGACTTTAAAGCTAATAAAGGGCATAAAAATCAATTGGCATTACTTTAAAAAATAGTCCATTTTTCATATTATTGTAGCTAATCAAATATTATTGTTCTTTGTTGTTACCATTAATTATCTTGTTATTTTAAGTCATGGTCCACTAAACTCGATTAAGACAATCTTGCCTTTTCTGCATTTTGTGGCAGCAAAATTCTTCATTTATGACTTTTTTTTCACTCTTAAATCTAGGGGGATAGAATTAGCATGAAAAGAAAAAGGAATATGAAACATGTGGCATGAGAATATCCAACCTTCATTAAGCTTTTTGTTAAAAAGAAAAAAAAAATTGCTCTTCACCATTATTTTCTTGTATTTATTATTTGATTTAGTGTTTTTTTCACTACTTTTAATTCATTCTCCTTCTCATTCAAACCAACAAGATATTAATATTTTAAATTTGTAAAAAAAAGTATTAAGGTACTAAAAGAAATTTTAGTGAAAACTGCATTTGTATCTTTCTTGCAAAATAATTTAAAAATTGTTTTGAAGATACTAACGCGGTTGTTTCTAGAACTGCATTGGTATCTCCTTCAATTTTTTTATTTTAAAATATTTGTATCTTATCATCGCAGTTCTCACATCAACAGTGCTGATATGATTGTACTTAATTTCAAAAATATCACTGTATTTTTTTTAATTACAATTTCATCTTAACTCGATAATATTCTGCTGTAAAATATATATTTTATATTAATATTTATCCTCTGCCGAATGATAAAATAAAAAATCTTTCCAATTCAAAACCATAAACAATGAACAAATTTCAAAACGGAAGGATCATCTCATCTATCCTAGCTTTCATTCCTTCGTTATCTTCACTTCACCACAATCTTGTACCAATGTTCATTCTAAAGTTCAAGCATCACCATCACCATCAACATGAAGTACTCCCATACAAAGATATAATGTGGATAGATATAAAGATAAATTATGTAAAAATATTAAAAAAAAAAAACACAACAACACAACAAAACCTGTAATTTCCATTCGTTGCCATTTAATATCGCAAGGATAAACTTAAAATTTTTAAATTTAGGTAGGTGCGCATAAAAAGATATGTCCTAGTTTTTGGTGTAATTGAAGAGGGTCGAAGGCCCGATTATCATTTTCTCATTGAATAATATTGAAATACGAGACTTTGAGAACCGTTGTGACCAATTTTGAATGTATTAAAGTATGTGTAACTAAGAAGGTTTAACAATATTTTTAATATATCTCTAATACTACTAACTTATTTCTTTAGTAACGTTTAAAAAATGTGTATGATTTTAACAGCATTTCAAACCATTATCAACCATAACCATGTTTAGAAAATGTTTTACATTTATTCATTTAGTATATATTTTAAAATGTAATTAGTTAATATTGTAAAGGTAAAATATGTTACTTCTATTTTTTGTAAAAAGGTTAATTTAGATACTCATTTAGAGATATAAAAATATAATTACGATTTACGAAAATTAATTTTATTCACTTTTTGTAAATATACAAATATTAAATCATTTGTAACATTTATAAGATTTTATTAGCCTTTGTGTTCTATAATTTTATTATGAATGATTAGTATTTATTAACCTTTTATTGTGATAAAATTAAAAACATTATATAAATAATTGATAGTTAGAGATTTTAAGCACACTAACAAATATTATCTCTTTCTTACCATCTAACTTGACAATCTTCTTTATACATCCTTTTCATTCTCTATTTTAAAATTTTATAATAGTTATTGATGTATCATACGCAGTAAAATTCTAATATGATTTAATAACTTTTTAGAGTATAATTAATATGATATTTAAAAATAGAATTAACCAATAGATCAATTTTTATTATAAAATAATAAAAGTTGCAACGTATAAATTTAGTGATTTTTTTAATACGTATATAAATCTAGTGATCAATATTTACAATTTTGCATCTTGAAAAAAATTGATTTGTCTTGTAATACTAATAATTAGTATTTGTAGCATTTTGGATACTTTATGTGAATAATAGTTTACAAAAAAATTCATCTTAGGTTGCTAAACACTCCTTTATTGTCAATCAGTCAAATTTTGAAATGAAAATCTCAAACATAATTTATAGCTTTATGTATAAGCTATAATGTATCCAATTCATACTTTAATTAATTATCTGAAACGTTCTCGATCAATATTATCCGCTGAAATCTTTTTTACCTTATATCAGTTTTTTAACTTAGATGTTTATATTATATCCAATATATCATTTAAATCTGAAATTTAAGTACTCGTATTTTAAGTTTCCACTTATATCACGTCCAATTTTTTTTATAATTCAATTTCAATATATAAACAATTAATTTTTCTTTAAACTTCCTACTATATAAGCTATCATTTATAACTAATTAATAAACTAATTAATATTTATATGTCACTATTGTTTCTTTCTTCTTTTATTTGAACCCTCGCCTAATTTAATTAAAATACGTTCTTTGATTAAATTCAATTAACAAAATGAAGTTTTGTTTTATAAATAATTTAAATACTTGTACATTCTGCAACTCTTGAATACGCACAACTTAACAAATCTTCTATGTACGCATCTATTAAAATTTCGAACAATTATCAACTTTAAAAATTAACTAAATACATGATCTCCAAGCAAGAAATAATTTATTTAATTAAATTTTAATGTTAACATTAGATCTCTTGTTGTTCAGTGATTCATATAGTGATTAGCCAATACCAGAATATTTACGTTACAATCCTTTCAATATTTCTTCTTAAACCTGCATATTTTTTTACCCCTCATAAATATCACAATTCTTACTTTATCCTTTGATTTAAAAGTTTTTTTAGATTTTGCAATCCGTGCAAATTGGAAATCAAAAATATCTTTTGGATTGCACAATATTAAAGTTATATAGTTAGAAATAAAAAATAACTTTATATTATGTAACTAAAAAAATTTAGATTATATAATATAGAAAAACATTTTTAACTTTTGAATTGCATAATATAAATCTAAAATGGATAAAGTGAATTTTTGTATTTATGAAAGTGTAAAATGAAAATATAGAAGTGCGGGAAAAATAACCTAATTAAAAAAGTGATGGTTTTTTTTCTGCACCCATCATAGTTTATTCTTGTGTACCTCCATACATTTATAAAATTTCAATCTTGTCCCGTGACCTTCCTATCTCAAATTTATATTATGGTTTACGTTTTTATTTCTGGAATAGTCTATTCTAAAAAAATAAAATTTTACTTGTTGAACAATCTATTTCGAAAGCTAAATTTCATATTTCATAATAGGTTATTTCAAAAGTATAATTTAACTTTTCGATCCTAAAATAACTTTTAGAATAAGTCATTTCAAAAACTAAAATATATATTTTCATAATAATTCTAGAAACGTCTAACTCAAAAATTAAAAATATATTTCCATAATATAATAGATCCATTCCGAAAGTTATTTCTAAATTTAGAATGATTCTAAAATCGTCTAGTTTGAAAATTAAAAATATATCTCTATAATACTTTCAGAATCGAAAGTTGTTTCTATATCTAGAAACAACTTTTGAAATAAAAATATTTTGAAAGAAAAAAAAAATACACTTTGATAATAATTTCAGAATGACTTATTCTATTGTTTCAAGATTTGAAAGTATGAAGGTGTATTGGAGAAGCATAAAATAGACAGTGTAATTTTTAATGAAATATGAAAAAATCAAAAAAGTATTAAGGTGCAGGAAGAAATTATGGAGGTGCAGAAGTCTTGAAATTTGCCCACTAGCACGGTTGTGGGCCTGCGGCCCTTCACTGGTACCAATACAATGCCATTCTAAACCTTATTTACTTAATATTTGTTTATTCATATGAAAAAAAATGATATTTCATTGCAATTAAGAATTTCTTATAGCCCGGAAATTTGTTAGAAAAAAACTGAGTTGTGCTGGAATAAGACAAAAGAATTAGTGATGCATTTGGGAAAACTGCAAAATTTAAATGTTATATCCACAATTTATCAGAAGCAATTTTTATTTGGATAAGTTTATCGAAAATTAATTTTGTTTATACCAAAAAAAGAATAAAAGGATTCTATATAAGAAAAAGAGTGTGTCGAAAGTTGAAAGAGAAAAAAATTATTGAAAAATAATACCTTACAATTTTTAGATACATAATAATGTGTTTTTTAAAACTAATAAAATTTACTCGATGTCTGTTTATTTTATAAATAATTATATTTTTCATAAAACAGCTAAATGAATAAAATTAATTTTTTCAAAACACATGTTTTAAAATTGGTGTTTTTAATTCATTATTTAGGATAGAGATCTTTTATATATTTATTTTAAATTTTATATGTGAGCTTAAAAAACTAATATTATAGAAAGTTTTAACTTTTAAGTCAGTTTGTATATCAGTTTCTATTTAAACTGACATGAAAATTATATCTTCTTAAAAAGTACTGTTGTTATTTTTATTTATTTATTTCCTTATACAGTTTAAAATATATATATATATATATATATATATATATATATATATATATATATATATATCATAAGGCAATTCCAAATAGACTTATTATACAAATATTAAATATATAAATATTAGATAAATTCATAAATAAAAGTAAACAAAGTAAAAAGAAAAAACATAAGAAATGGAGCATTGTATGAATAGAAATATAGGAGTTATCATAAATACTTAAAAAATGTATAAAAACCTCAAGCTTACCATGTGTAAAATTATCAATACGTTGAAAATGAGGCATGCATGTGATATAAATGGAAACTTTGAAAATGTATAAATTTTTATTCATGTTTTATTTGAGTAAATAATATGTTTATTTTGGATAACTTTTTTTAATATTTGTGTATAGCAAGTTTTATTTTATAATTTGCTAAAAAATGTTTATAAGTAAGATGGATATTAATTTTAATTTGTGAAATTAGGAATTTTTTTACTCAAGTCAAGATTCAACAAGTTTAAAGAATTTACAAAAAAATTGATTTAAAAGATGATTACGTTACTCACTAAAAAAGATATTACATTTTATAACTATACAAAATTTGGTTTACTTTTTTAAGTACTCTCAAAGGTAAATAATATTTTTCTTCACATCTACAAAGGTTAAGGATTACTTAGGATCTTATGCTTGTTCTTTTTGAAAGACTTTGGTCAACCTTCCTTCTTCATATAGAACTTCTATATATAAAAGCTTGAAAAGAAAAAAAGTTATTGCACATCCTTTATAGTCGTTGTGAGAGTCTTCTTTTCCTACTACTCCTTCTTGCTTATGAGAATGTTTTAAAGCTTCAAGACAGATTAAATGTTCTTGATTTGACATTGAATACATGTGGCTTCTTTGGAAACACACCTGCAACATGATAAAGCTTTACAAACCTAGGCATGTAGCTTCTCTCCATCTTTTGAGCAAATCTTTGACAAGATGTTGTGAGATCTTCTTAAAAGAATGAAAAGATGTATAATCCCTACAAACATAAAATAAATATTTATTAAAGTTTGACATGTACTATTAAATGCTTAAGGCTTGTGTTTGTCAAATGAAGTATACTTATTTTTAGTTCAAGCAGAACTTTGACCAAGTATTCTTACTTATGTCATTTCAAGCAAAAGCTTATTAGATAATATATGTGTATAACACTTGCATTTGTGAGATGAAGCACATTTTAAACAATACTTGTATCTATCCATCCACACAACTTGTGTTTGTTAGGTTAGACTGGATACTTTGCATCTGACATTATTTGATATACATAAAATTTTGTTTAACACTTATTTGTTTAAGCATATAATCAAAATCCAACAAAGATTTGTTGAATTTGGATCTAATAATCTTCCCCTTTTTTATGGGTTTTTTAAACATATATTTTTCAAAACACATTTTTATCAAAGCAGGTTTTAATACAAGATTTTCAAGATGAAGTAGAAAGTAGAAAAAATAAAGGGATTTAAAGTCTTCTTTTTTTGTCTTCTTCTTCTTCGAAGTTCCCCTCAAACAAACATCACTTGTCAAACTCTATGAAAACTGAAGGTGCAGTTGCTTTCAAAAGGGGACGGGGTTGAGTGAAGCCTGAACGAAAAAACTGGATTATAAAAAAAATATATATAAAAAATATAAAAATTAAACAAAGAATGAGAGAGAAGTAGGCACAAATTTATATTGGTTCGTCCTACAACAAAACTTACGTTCAGTCTCCTTAAGCTAACCGCTTAAGAGCTTTCACTAATTCAAGTTTCAACATCTATCCACGAACAAATATTCAGGACCTCTTTAGGTAATGAGTTTTCACAAGTCTCTAGGTAAACCAATCATAATCTCTTCCTGAGACGAAGACATCTCAATAAATGAGAAAAACACTCTCTACAGAGAGGACAAATTAATCTACAGGGTATTTCTAATGCACCAAACACTTTCATGCGCTTGATGAATCAGGAATTGCGACCTTCATTGGAAAATTTGTTGTTGTTTATTTTGATGATGCTTCTCACATAACCGACCTATACTTCAAGGAGGTTGTGTGTCTGCATGGTATTCTTCAAACAATTACTTTAAACTGAGATGTGAAGTTCATGAGTCACTTTTGGAGAACTTTATAGAGTGTCATTCACTTTCAATATAGTTGATCTATCACCTTATTATAGAGAAGACAACAATTTGGCAAAAGAAAACACTGAGTTTTTTCCAACCGGGGGAGAATGATACAGGAACATGTGTATATGCTAAATTTAGGGTATCTTACTAGCCCCACATGAAAAAGTTAAGAAATTTCCCCATCCCCTACTATTATAAATATGTACCTATGTATCCCTTTTGACACAAGTTGAATGAAAAGTGATTTCTAAAATAAGCTTTGTGTTTATTTTTTCTAAGCATTATTTTAAGAGTAAGAGGTAGTTAATATCCTTGGCTTAGCCAACCTAGGTGGGTTTCTTGTCTATTCTCACTATAGTGGGGTTAGTAACCTTGTCACGATTGGTGATTAAACGACGTTCCGACGCCAATATGATAAACATAAAATTATATTTTACATTTAGTTGTTTAAACAAACAATCAAAAACCAAACAAAAGGTTTTTTTTAACTTGGATCTAACACATATAACATTAATTTCATACATTATAAACAAATCAGACAAGAAGTTAAAGTGTAAATTTTATATTGTGGATCAAACTTACTTAATAAGTAATACTATATTTTAAGGCAACTCTTGGAAAATGAAACACAATCATTCCAAGGGTCTTTTCAGTCTAGGAATAGTGAAAATCCTCTGTGAAGACATTTTCACATCATATCAATAAATGATCCTTGTGAATATGATCTAGATTATTCTCTATTATTATATTAATTGTAAACACTTATTTGATACACTTATGTGACTAAAGTCGTTCATCATACTTCATTTAAAAAAGCATTACTGAAATATTGCAAAAGAGAATCAACATAGAAAGAAGATTAATTTGATTAGAGTGGTCAATAACCAAAGTGTTGTTTTTGCATTTAAGTAAATAAAGAGGCTTTCTAGCAAGTAACAATCTTCACATCACTCACTTTTACTAATCCACTCATTTTTTTGTCAAGTGTTTCACTTTTTTCTTTGCACTATTTTTAAGTGTTTCACTTATATCTCTTTTTTATTGTAATTTTGTTCTCTCAATTTCATTTGGTTCTCACACACCTCTGAAGATAAAGGCTTGAGAATTATATTATTGTTGTTGTGCAAGAAAGATATCTTGATGGTGAAACCATCACTGTGACTTTGGTGTCAAATTGTCATTGGAACCACATCACACAAAACTTTATCATTATATTTTTCTATGGATAAGTTCACCTTCACTTACTTGCTCATTGGTCATCTTTCCATCATTAAGTCATTGACATTTGTATGGCCTATGATGGGGTTTTACCTTTAAATTTAAATTGTTGACTAGTCTTGAGTTAATTACAACAATGAAACTTCCTCTATCAAGTATGAGTCAACATACTTTTCCTTGAATAAAATATCTAGTATGAAAATATTTTCTCTTCGAATTTGGTTTGAAGCTTGTATGTGGCTTCCCATAAGCCTTCTATTGATCAATAAATCACCTTGTAATGTATCCAAGTTGACTTTTGCCTCTTTCTTTTCTTCTTCGTTTGAAGGTTCATTATCTCTATTTGGTAACATGACCATATTGGTAACATGACCATATTCCTTTTTCTTGGAAATTTTTTAAAGCCTAATGTCCTCTTCTTAAGCATTTGAAACATTTTAACTTACTTGACTTCATTTTAGGTGATGAATTATTAATACCTATTAGGCTATGGTTAAACTTGAGGAAACCCCTTTATCCCTCAAATCCTTATATCTCCAATTGGAATTATTATTATTGTTTGAACTCCTCTCCATAGTTCCCTTTCTTTTGAGTGGTTGTGCTATTTATACAACCTTATAAAAAAAAATCCTCCATTCCAATATACTCTTACAACTCCATAACATCCCCATTATCATGGTTCAATCTACTAAAACATCTAGCCATAGTTGTCTTTTCTTCATTCATTCTAGCTCTAATAATGGTCACCCCTATATCCTTAAAGCACTTCCCTACACTTTTATTCCTTTAAATCATTATTTGAAGTTTGAGTTGCAAATCCCATTATAGCTTTCTATAGTATATTTCCTTCTCATAAACCTTTTCATTTTAGTCCAAGAGTCCACCATAGGTAATTCCTAGCTCTCCCTCTTTGGTATATATTTTCCACCAAATTAAGACAATATGAAAATTTCCCTATTAACAACTTTGTCTTTTGCTCCTCATTATAATCACTGCAAGAAAACACATTTAGCTCGCACTTTAGGTATGCTTTTGAATCCTATCAAATTTAGGTTATATTTATTCTCCCTCATTCTCTCTTTTTCTCCACTTGTCTTCCCCTATATTTTCATAATTTCTTTTTATTATGCTTGCTCTAGCCTCTCATGGAGCTCATCATTTTGTTATTATATTAGTCTCAATAAAATGTTTAGTTAAACTTGCATTTGCACTTGTAAAAGTCTAATAGTTGGTGTTTTCCTAAATATGCTTCAACAAACAAATTAAAAATAACAATAAAATCAAGCATCACACTTTCTCACATGTTTACACTCCATACTCATGTTTCACACAATAAGTTTTTCTTTAAGATTTCATAATGCCCTCTAACACTCATTCTCTAACTTAAGGTTCTTATGACAATAAAGAAATATACAATCAAGAATCACTTTTAAAAGGTAGCAATCACAAAGCTTAAAACAAAATTTTAGAATCAACAAAAGAGAAGAAATGATGAACAATTTCACTATTAACAAGCAAGTAAGATGAGCACAAATTGTATAGGAAAACAAAACTTAGACACGACACTTGAAACTTAGGAATTTTAACAAACAAGTGATGTAAAATGAATATAAAGATGTGTTAAACCCCCCTCATGTGAAAACTCAATAACTTTACAAAAAAGTTCCTCATTATCAGTGTAAGAGGCTCATTGATATATAGGTTCTATCATATCTTTGTCCACATGGGTATGGTTACCCCAGATAAGTGTGGGAAACATGTTGATAAAGAAATTGTATTAAAGGTTTATGCACAGGAGAGTGATTGCATCCACAATAATACTAGAGGTATGTTGGAAGAAAACTTTAAATAAATATAATTCTTATAAAACTGGAGATAACTTAAATAAAATAAACAAGACGAGTGCATAACTGAAAATAAAATAGGGTTACTATAAAACTAGATATAAAAAAATGAAATAAATAAAATAAACTGGACTAGTGCATAATTGGAGATAAAATAAAAAACAATAAAACCAGCATGAAACTAGAGATAAAATAAGCAAAATAAATAAAATAGACAGGACCAGTGTATAACCAGAGATAAAATAAATAAAACAAACAAGACCAATACGAAATTGAAGATAAAATAAATAAAATAATCAGAACCAGTACGAAATTGGAGCTAAAATAAATAAAATAACTGGAACCAATGCATAAATAGAGATAAAATAAATTAGATAAACATGATCAGTGTAAAACTAAAGATAAAATAAATAAAATAATAAGGACCAGTGCAAAACCAAAGATAAAATAATTAAATAAATAAAATGAATAGGACCAATGTATTACTAGAGATAAAATAAATACGACTAATGCGAAACTAAAATAAAAGAAATAAAATAAATGAGATTAGTGCGTAGGGAGACAAAATAAATGAAATAAATAGGACCAGTACATAACTGAAGATAAAAAAATAGAAAAACAAAGATAATAAGATAATATATAGTTCAAGATAGTTTAAAATAAATGAAAAATTAATAAAACACACATAGTTTATTAAGATTAAGGGAAAAAAACTTAACTTCACTCTCCTTATTTTTAAATAGAGAGGCACACTATAAATAAAGTTACAAATGCTTGTAGAAGGTTGAAGAGTTTACTTATTTCAAATTTCCTTTCTCTCTCTCTTTCCCCTCTTTGTCTCATTTCTCTTCATTTTGTTCTTCTTCTTCTTTTTATTCTTATTCTAATGTTCTTTTTAATTATTTTTTAATTAAATACTTTTTTAATTAACTTTTTTCATTTTTTCATTTTTTTAAAATTTCTAAATATTTTTTATTCATAATACCAATATTTATTATTATTATTATTATTATTATTATTTTCATTTCATTTATTTATAATATTTCTTAATTTACTTTATTTGTTTTCTAATGTTCACATAATACAAAATATTTAAAAAATAAGAATTTAATCACATAAATTAAAAAGTTAAATTTCCTAGTTCTTAGTTTTAAATAATAATAAAATAATAAATATAATTATTTAAAATTAAAAATGTTACATTTAACACTTCATAATATATTATTAAATTGTATATTTTTAAAAAATATTTTAAAAATCATGTTTGAAAATGTCAATAAACATATAGTTCATTCTTACTATAAAACTAAAAATAATGAGATACCTCTTATTTTGTATTAGTGATAACTCTAACATTCTTTAAATAAAATATAATAACAGTGATAACATATTAGATGATGATAGATGATGGTGGTATATTAGATGATGATAGATGATGGTGGTAGGGAGACTTCAATGTTTGGATTGAGGAAGATGGACATGAAAGAAAAAAAGTATGATATTCTAGGGTTATATTTTTTAAAACAAAGGTGAAAAGTATTTTATATTTATAGAGATGGGATTACATGAAACAATTCTTCAAGTCAATAAACTCCTATATTTTATCAACATAAAATCATACACAAGTTTTGTGATTTTCACTTTAACTTCTTTCTTTTTCCTTTATTGATAAAAGACTATTGTTTTTTTTCTTCTAAAATGGACTTTGTCATTTCTTGTTTTGTAGTGTTGGTTAATTTAAAATGTCTTACTATTTTTATAATTTTGTCTATCAATTCAGAATTTATTTTAGTATTTATAAAAGTCTCACATCACATAAAAGTTGATATTAAAAATAATTTATATACATATTGATTTACTTATATCTATTAAGGACAAATTATAATAAAGTCATAAACCTTTTAAAACTAACAACACTTTAAATACATTATTTTTTTATTTGTTCAAAATAATATTATATTAATAGATATAAAGTAAAATAAGTACTCTTTTATTTATTTAAAATAAATATTAAATAAAATTAAAAGAAGCCATAACTTTAATAGTTTGTAAATATTAAATATCTTATACTTAATGTGACAAATTATATTTTCTATATAAAAAAGTATTAATGAATGTCTTTGATAGAGGTCATGATTAATTTATAAGTTAACTTTGTTGGATGCAATTTATTTTTATAATATAAGGTTATTTTTAAATGTTTTATAAAAATAAACTATTTAATAGGTTATTAGTTTTTATTTTAATATTTTATTTAAAATAACCTTAGTAACAATATCATGGTCAGTATAAGGAAAATGGAAATGTTAGAAATGTTTTCAGACAAATATTTTAACTCAAAATTTCGAATAATTTCTTACGTGGAGAAAACATTGTATCTTATGTATAACCTTCAATTAATTTAAAAATACTAATATAACACAGCAATGCTGCTGGCTGATATTTCAAAATAACTGAAGGAGCATAAAA
>Ga0209700_107883_pt1 | contig 14409 bp, 8 predicted proteins | sample SiratroredBW_FD_187528 | JGI IMG/M metagenome (GOLD analysis project Ga0209700, IMG submission 187528) | Root nodule microbial communities of legume samples collected from California, USA - Siratro red BW (SPAdes) (version 2) | ecosystem: Host-associated > Plants > Roots > Nodule | place: USA... | reverse complement strand
ATCTTTTTGTGTTTTACTTTAAAAAAAGAACTTTTGTTTTTAATAATAGAGTCTTTTTTATGTTAAAAAAAAAGAAAGAAAGATTTTTTTTAATAGAATTTTTTTGTGTCTTACTTAAAAAAAAAAAGAATTTTTTTTAATAGAATATTTTTTGTGTTTTAAAAAAAAGGGATTTTGTTTTAAATAGAATTTTTTTTGTGTTTTACTTAAAAAAATTAAAATTAAATTGTTTTTTGTGTGTTTTACTAAAAAATAATAATAAAATGTAGTGTGTTATCAAAATAAATTTTGATTTAAATATCTTAAGGGTCGTTCGCGTCATATGGTATTTATTTCAAAATTATTTCGTTTGGATAATCAAAAGACGTACGCGTCAAGTGATATCTAATACAAAATTTTCTCTCTAAAATTCACGAAAATGTCCAAAATTATTAAGTTTTCAAATATCAAAATTTTCTATAATTGCAAAAATATTTCAAAAATATAAAAAGATATAAACTTTTCAAAATTAAAAAATATCAACAACAAACAACCAATTTTCTACTAAAGAACTACGTAGTCCTGATTTTCTATCACGTATAGAAATACGTAGGAGCAAGGTCGATCCTTGTCGGGTCCTTTAAAATAAAAATCTTTTTTTGTTCTTATTTATTTTTATTTCTATTATTTGGGGAAATAAACATTTTAAAAATACAGTCATTTTACTTATTTAATTAAAGGTACTGTCATAGGACGGGCGTTGTGGGGGTGCTAATACCTTCCCCACACGTAACCGACTCCCGGACTCGAAATCTGATTTTGTAGACCATAGCCTTACTTTTCGGTTTTTTCATAGTTTTCCTAATAAACTATGGTGGCGACTCCTTTTCTAAATTTTCAAAATTATTTTTGTTTTCATTTCGGATCGCCGTCTTTGTCGTGATCCCGGTTGCGACAGAAATGTTGATAGATTATCAGAACAATTAAGATGTTGTAGCAATTTGTATTCGTAATGATAAATTTTCTTGCTTTAAGAATTAATCGGGACTTCATGAATCCGTAATCCAATATTTATGTGTTGTGTTATGGTTGGATAAATTTAGTTTGAAACAGGTACATTATGGATCATGGAAAAGGCATTACTTCCGAGTCTTTTGCCAGTATCCGTGAGTTCACAAAGTAGACCGCAGATATGGACTTTCACCTTTTATCTGCTATGATAGACGAGGCACATCTGGGCAATCAGGTGAATGGATGTTGGACCACCCAAGCTTATAATAACATTGTCATAGCTCTCTGCTAGTTAGAGTGGGTAGGGACAACAAAAAATAATGTCAAGAATAGACAAAAGACTTTGAAAGACATATGGCACGATGTCATGATCTCTTTAGTGGACTTAGTGAATTTTCCTGGAATGAATCCACAAAAGTATTTGACGTTGAGGATGAAGTTTGGGTTGACCTAATTAAGGTAAACACAACACCTTTAACAATTTACATTGTCAATCCTCAATTGATATTTAAGTTTAAGTAATGTACTTGAAAATGTTTATTCCAGGTAAAACCTAGGGCAACTAAGTGGAGGGTTAAACCTATCACACACTATGACCTGATGGAGGAACTATGGGCAGCTGATCGAGCCACTGGCCAAGGAGTTGGCACTGCTTGTCATGTTAGGTGATGTATTGAGTTACAATCTTTTAACGTGGACTTGAAAGAAGACCATATGGAATACGTGCCAGAGCCACCCACATTTCACCAAGAGACTGAGGAAGCTTTTCCATCACCATCACTGGTGGATTCTTACAGTCCAGCTCCCACTCATTCGACACCATCTGCACCTTCTGTCGAAAACTCATCATCACGGGGATCGAAAAGAAAAGCCCCCATGGTGGACTTGATAGATGCCCAATTTGAGACGTTGACGACTAACCTAAAAGAAGTCACTGAAGCCATCAACGTTGACAATTCAAATATAAAAGAATTGTCGACAATTGCACGTGAACACAATGTAATATTTCGTGAACATCTGCACAACATGCGTTGTAACTCATTCTACCAGTACACCGAAAGTGATATTTGGGACATGTTAGTTCAACTTATCATACCCGATGATGCAATTTTGGAACAATGTTACAAATACTTGTATAGTGACCCTTGAAGCGTCTGTTTGGCATGGCCCCAAATCGTCGTCTGACAAAGTTAATGAGTATTATAACTAGGGGCTCATTTTGATTGATGTTGAATATCCTGTTTTAATTGTAATATGAAAACTTTATATGACGTTGTAATTTCTAATCTTCTTTGTGTTGAACATTATCATTTGTTATGTTATTAAGTATTAAATGTTATGTATATATATTGCATAACAATTTAGTTTGTTACTCACATTGTTTCATATGTACACAAAATTACTTAAATGTGTTTGATCTAAAAGGTTTTATGTTTTACTTGTATAGCTATGGCTTCATCTTTTGGAAGCAAACGACATAGAGTTGTCAAGACACGTGGAGGGAAATCTTGACTTTGTGGTGTTGTTACTCTTGGTTATGAGATGGGTGGCATTGAGGACTTGCTAAACCAGACACAATTTTTTAGTGAATGGGACCAAATGATTCAATATGCGACTCAGTATACGAGAGGAAAATTCAGCCACCAAAGGTGATGAGTTTGCCTTGGTTTAGAAAATAAGGGTTTCAATTCAAAATCATCTCTTATTTCAGCATTTGCAAACATTTGTCACGCTCTGACATGCTTACTATGATGACTAGATGGAGGTTTTCTATTCGAACCTCAAGATCACAGCAGATGGTAACCTCCAGAGTGAGGTTAGTAACAAAAAAATAACTATTGCACCTTCTGATTTGATGTCTTTGGCACACCTCCAATACGAAGTCCTGAAAGTCTCATATCCAAACATCCCTAAGCACCTTAACTACGATTGCGAATTAGCATTGAATTCAATGCTTAGACCCGAGTTCCAAGGTCAGAGTCTCAAGAATATAGGTAGCTTGACTGTTGATGATAGGCTACTCCATTACACCTACGTCCATATATTAAGACCACGATCAACAAACTTTGCTCAATTGTTGCAAGAAGACATTTTTATGTTATGGGCCATCAAAAATAATATATTGGTTAATTGGCCTCATTACATTATGCAGCACATGCTCAAATGCAAAGATAATAATATGGCTCTTCCGTATGCCATGCTCATTTCGCACATCTTTAATGTCTTCAGCATCCACTTATCCCGTGAAACATGTGTGCACCTAGTTTGGACAAATTACTTTGGCAAAAAAACATTGCACAAACTAAATACATTTCGTGTTAATGGTATGTGGCAATATGGGATGGTTGATGATGATGATAATGACAAAGATGGTGAAGAGCCACCACAAGCGGACAACCATGTTCAACAACCTGCACCACAAGGACCAGTCCCCCCAGTCCCCCACCATGGTCAGATGTTTAGTTTTCAAGAGTTGCAAGAAGAATTAAATAGCTTGAGGATTCATATCGACCAAGGATTGGATAATTTGAATATGCAAATGGATACCAAGTTGGATCATTTGTAGACACATATGGACACTAGATTGGATCAATTGCAAACTCATATGGACACTACACTTAATCATTTCCAAATGCATGTGGACATGCAATTTGAGGGAGTGGAACAAAGAATGGACAAGGTGTAGAACCAAATTGAACGACTTTCGTAATAACATGTTATGATATTTTTATAAAGATTTTCATTTAATATTAGATGTATTATTATTTTAAGTTATTAACTACTTTTATCTAATTATGTTATATTTATTTATTTTATGAAATTTAGAACTTCGTTCATATCTTTTAAAATAATATGTCTTCCTATTTATTTTTACAATCCAATTTATAAAAAATTGCATGTATCAACAATTTCTAAAAATTTTAATTTTTATATCAAACTCACTTGACGAACCATATTGGAAATAATTTTCTTGTAACAAAGTATATGTCTAATTTATTTTTACAATATAATTTAAAAAAAATTCATGTATCAATAATATTTGAAAATTACAATTTTTATATTACTTGAGAAACTATACCAAAAATTATTTTCTTGTAACACAAAAGTACCATATAAATATAATTAATTAAATTTTATTTCAAATTCATTTTTATCACATAGACAAACTTATATTCTTACAAATTAAAAAAAAATATTTCATCAATGAAACCAAACCAATTACATAAATTTCATTAATTAATTTTTACTCAAACAACAAGTATGTAATTACATATTTTCATCAATAACAAAAAAAAAATTCAATTACAGCAAACAAATTAATTATATTTTATTTTTGTAATCTTACTATTTTATTCAGTTAAAAATATTAAAATATCTATCACACCTATTACATAACTTACAAACTTTCCACTTAAATCTTCTTATCTTTCATTCAATCCAAACAACCCAACTTTCTACACACTTTTATCTCAAATCAACTCAAATTCACTCTTCAATTCAAATAATCTCTTAGGGTCGTTTGCATCAGTAGACAAAAAGGCGAGGATTTATTGTTTGCGAGGAGAGTTACCAATTCTAAGGAATAAAATAATAGAGAGTTACCAATTCTAAGGAATAAAATAATAATAAAAAAATACAGGGAGGGAAAGAATGCGTTCATATTTTTTATTAATATTGATATTATATTATAATAAAATAAATATAATTAATTATATTATATAATATAATAATAATACCTATTAATATTAAATATTATTATTAAAATAATAATAAATTTAAGAAAATTATAAAATAAAAAAATATTAATGAAAATAAAATATTAACAATAAATTTATAAAATTATAATAAAAATAACATATTACAATATTTTTAATTAAAAAATCAAAATATCTATTACTCTTATCACATCATTCTCAAACTTTCCACTCAAATTCCTTAATCCAAACAACCTAACTTTCTACACACTATCATCTCAAATCCACTTAAATATACTTCCTCAAATCCGCTCTCTCAAACAAACATAATCTTAATGAATTATTATTTTGTTATATTTTCCTATCATGCCAATCCTCTTCAAAAATTACCTATTAGAAATTAAAATTGTCAACTAAAAAATAAGAAAGACACTCTCTTTTAATCTGACTTGATTTATTGTTTTTTTTTTCACCAAACATAAAAATAATATAGTTTGATCTGACTATAATATCAATTGTGATTACTTAATTTTGATTATGGGTAGATTTATTATTTTCTAAACTCTATTTTGATAAAACTTTTGAAATTACTTTTAATTTATTAAATAATAAAACTATTTGATATATAGAATAAAATAAATAATTATATTATGATCCATCCTTCAAAATGATATTTACATAAAAATAAAAATAAGACAAAAGAATTACTTTTCAGAGTTAATTAATTATGTAATATAAATGTTATCAACATATAATCTATCATAATTAAAATATTTAATATTATAGATTTATATAATATGAAATACTGTAATTTCAATAATGGAATTGTGACTTACGTCAAAATGATGATATTTTATATAAATGTACGGGAAAAAAAATAACATGTATTTGATTCAATTTTATATAATGATTCAGGTTTTTAACTTTTGTGTATAGCAAATGATTTTATATAAATAAAATAGAAAAAAATAAGCTATATCATTATCAAATTCATAATAAATATAACTGAAGATATAAATTATATTTGTATTTAAATTAAAAATTATATTGTTATATATAGTTATTTTAAACATTAATAATTTTCTTTAAGAATATTGAAATTTAATTTACAGATAAAAATAAAAAGGTAAGTAAGAAAAAGTTAAAAAAATAAAGTATACATAAGAAAAAAGGTAGATAATTTGAGATAGTTCATAGATTTTTTTTAATTAATTAGAATATTAGAAATATGAAATATTAAGAAAATCAAGCATATAAGTAAAGATGAGAATTAGTAGTTGAAATTGTCTGATATGTCTAATAGTTTCATATTACTTCGGAATTGAGATAAAAAATAATTTATACAAATTTTTCTCTGTTAACCTACTAAGACGTCTTTTAAGAATAAAACCATAAGTTTCAAAAGTAGACAATATTTCGACGTGGTAGTTGACCCTAATGATGCTCTATATTAACTTGAAATCGAAACATTGTTGTCGTCTTTGAAAATGGAAAAGAGGTTCAAACAACGAGACATCATTCCCTTTAGCCCCTTGTTACAATAACTTGTTTCAATACGTCCAATAGTCTCACAAGCTTAATATTTAAGGTCAAGGACAATTTATATGTTCATTATTTCTTTAATATTCAAGGTCAAGGACAATTTATATATTTATTATTTCTTTAATCCTGCAAGTCACTTTTTAAGAGGTTCCAAAAGTGAACCCTCTTACACCCGTTGGTCCTAGACTAGGAAATTTGTTTTAGTATGTCTAATAATTGCATATTGCTTAAGAGTCCTCAATCTCTTGGAGTTTCCTTTTTAGCTCCTTAGCCTATTCTAAGATTTTTTTATTTTTTATTTTTTCTACCATGATTTTTATAGTCTTGCTATTGTCTTTTATGTTTTTTCATTTTTCCCTTGCCTAGAACAATCTTGTAAGATTATGATGAGATAGACATATCACAATCGACAAGTGCTTTCCAACTCTTAGATTTTGTGGTCCATCTGCATATTGTTAATTGTAACTCCTTTTGTAGTAACGAAGGATTGCCATATATTTGTCAACATTATTTCACAAGAATTGAAACACCCAACCGACCCCACTACCAAGAAAGCCACCACCCCAACTTTCACTTCGTTGGTCTTCATGTTGAAGTACCATGGAGAATTAGTATTCAGCATGGTGGTAGAAACATGATCAACTCAGGTGAGCAAATATTCTTTGATCCTTATTAGTAAGCTAGAAGGTGTTGATAGAGACCTTTTAATTGAAGAGGTGGATGAGGAATGGTCAGTTGAGGAATGGCTAGAGTAGAGATTTAGAAAGTGGATAAATGAGTGGATTAACAAATATCATTATTATTAGAGGGACTAGTGAGGATCCTGTCTCAACCCTCTTTTCCATGCCACTCTTCTTTTTTGAAGCTTTTTAGAAGTCAATGAGCAGTCCTTCTTGAAGGTAGGTACACTAGCATTCACATGAAATTACTTGTAATCAAAATCCTTTTCGGGAATAATAAAGTTAGTCATGGAAAGTTATAAAAGACACATACAAAAACATAAAAAAAAGGTGATATATAAGAGTGTCTTACCAAAAAAGGGATGTATGATCTTCAAAAAGAGATATGCTAAGGAGACATTGATATACTTTATATTTTCATTAAGGTATATTACTGACTTGAAAGTATAAACTCGTTATAAGTAAATCTCTCTTTAACATTTAACGAACAACTCAACTTTCACATATCGAAAGATTAAATTATTTAAAGACACATTTCTTTCTATCTTAGAAATACACCACTTCATTTCAACAAAAACACACACACACATATATATATATATATATATATATATATTTTCTTAATGCTTATTTTAATATCTATCATTTTAACATATCAATGTTTAAAAAAAATTTCAACTATAATCATATTCTATATTTAAATTTTATTACTTATAATTTATTCTCTTCTATCTTTATTCTAAAGTATCTTTAAGAAAATTGTATTGAAAATAACCTTAAATAACAATTTTAATGTTATGTTATAGATTTGTTGGTTTATAAAAGATATGATAGATAAGTCTATCATTCTTTTTCTTTTTATTTCTTTAAATTTCTAATATATATATATATATATATATATATATATATATATATATATATAATATAATATAATTGTTTCAAATGCTTTAGATACAAATGGAGTGAAGAACAACCCTTAACTTACTAACACACCATAAAACTACACAACAAAATTTTTAAGCTAAGAAAGATTACACTAAATCAAGATCATGTCAAAATTCTTCGTCGTCAGTTCTTTTGTTTTGCAAATCTGCAGCGGTTATGGTTATATATGTTTAATGACAATAAATGCGTCTGATCCTTCTTTAGAACGAGCTCCAATCTCTCCAAAATTAGCTCCTTCTAGATTATGTCATATTGATAATGGATATAACCAGTTGTGCGCCATTTATGTGGAATGAGCAATAGCAATGAAATAAACATTGCTGGGTAACTGTTTTGATATTCAGAGTGTTTGCAACATATTGGAGAAGGACAAATTGGATTTCACAAAAAATAAAACTTCCTTTTGCTTGTGACAGTGAGTAATTTTATTCTCTTCTAAATATGTTTATTGCTTTAGTTTGACACTGATAATGGTGGTAAGGGACACTGTTAAGCTTGTTTAATATAGGTTAGTGTATTCAAATAAAAATATTTTGGTTTGCTGTTGTGTGGTTGATATGCAAACGTGAGAATGAGAGAAACTTTTTCGTGGGATTTTGGTTTTTTTTGGATGTAATTTTGCAAATATGACCACAATTATGATGAGATAGTCTCATTGTTTATAATATTCTCGATTCCAAACATCAATTTTGATTTTAACATATGAATATATAACAAACGTATCTAAGTAGTTAGGAAGTTGTGTTTTTAATGATCTAGTCTTTGCTTTTTGTGGTGTTTCAGCTTGTGCTCGTGGGCCACATCCTTCACTGGCAAGTCCAGAACCACAAAGTCCTGCATAGACTCATTCTTCTTTCACCTCCGTAATATCATCCTGCACCTCCATAGGCACTACCTTTCAGCCCACACCTTATATTTGGATTGGATTGGTCCAATCAGAAATGATGTTTTTTTTTTTGGTTTTAGACTTTTAGATTTGTTTAATTTGAAATATATGGCTGTTTTGCTTTTCCCTTTCTAAATCGGCCCAATCCGAAATTAACAATGATTTTTGAATTGAGAAATGGGATTCAATTCACAATAAAAAATATATCTTCAAATTGTATAATCTGAAACATAATTTTTACTCTAAATTAACTCTTGGATTATAAAATCTAAATGAAATATATGTATTCTGATTGATCCAATCCGAAATTACGGACCCACAATCCGGAAGTCAATCTATAATATAATTTATATTTTTAAATTGTATCATTTGGTACTCTAATATATTATTTTAGATCAAATCTCCTAATTTAGAAGTTTTTTCATATTTTGAATTATATCATTCTGGTAGTTAATTATATAAAATAAAAATCTTTCAAATTGTATAATCTAGTGATATCCCAAATTATATAATCTGAAACAAAAAACTTGAAAATGAAACACTTATCTCAACCTCTCCATAGCCATTCCATTTTAACCATCTCCAACAACCTTCGACCACCACAATGATCACCACACAACCAACTACTATCAGCGACTACCACATTATCTTCAACACTCACAACCTTTTAGCAATTACACCCACACTGCAATTCCGTCATTTTCTATTTTTATAAAGTTTTCTTCTGTCTTTTTACCAAGGTTACTTTAGACATTTTGTAAAATATGAAGGTGCACGACGATATCATAGAGGTGCAAGAAGAATGCGTCTACTGCATCAACTCCTTCAGTACCTCCAAAGGTGTTTATTAGGTATTCAATTAATTGTTATTAGGTGTTTAGCCTTCTTAACCTCTGAACATTTCTCTCTAAATTAATCACTTATTTCATATAAGTATAATAAGAAATTAAAAAAAAAAACCCATTTCATTTTTTTCTCTCTCCTAGTCTATCTTATTTTTCTCTCCTAAAATATAAAAAAGATTGTCTAAATATGTACTATGTCATATTGATTAGATTTTGACTCTTGAGTCAAAATAATTGAAAGCTATGGATGAAAAAAAATAATTTAAAAAAGAGAAAAAGTTAAGGAAATATTTTAAACATTTTAGCTGGAAAAACGTATGCTCAATTTCAGAATAAGGAAAGAGGCTAAGTTTTTTTTTTTTAAATAATTTTCTGAATCTCTTATATGTTGTAAAAAATTATAAGTATACTTTTCAATAATATTTATTAGCTCAAAGTTGAACACAACCTAAATATGATTTTGATGGGTGTAAAACAATAATTAGTTTATATATTGAAATAAAATAAATCTTCAGTATTAGAGTTTGTCTTTATATAAATACTCGTATAGATGCATATAAGTTGCATTATCTGTAGTTAGAGTAAACCAGGCATCTAAGTCGCAAAGGAGCAACTTTTATTTAATAAGCTTTAGAACGTAGCAGAACCATCATATATATATATATATATATATATATATATATATATATATATATATATATATATATTTGCAGTAGACTCGATCTCTCAAGTGTTTTATTATTTATTATATTTTAAAGAAAAGTTAATGCCCACTCTTGATTCTTTTGGCAAAGAATGTCTTTCAAGAAGATCTCATAAGTTTTTTTCTTTTAAGTTTTTTTTTATAAGTCACAATGTTTAAATTCTCTCGCAACAAAGCTTGTTCAAACGTACCTCACTACAAAGAACAAACTGTCGTATATACTCTACTTGATACATTTGATCCTTTCTTGTATGAAGACGTGACAACACTTGAAAAATGAAGAAAGTGTATTGTTGAAGACAGATAAGTACATTGATTGCTTTAGTTAAAAAATTAAATGCACCTCAACATTTATCTTGGATAAACAATGGCTAAATAAGAATACAGTATTATAGCCATGTCATTTTTATATTGATTCTCTATGACCTTTTATGTTGGTTAAAGAATTGACATAAATACAAGCAACATAAAAAGTCTGAACTATCTATGTCGGTTAATAAACCAACATAATAAGTCACACATTCTAACCAACATAGAAAGTTGATGTTTTTTAAAAAAAATGTTTTGTTGCCTTTATTGTTTTTCCTTCATGCATAGTTCAAAAAATCATGCATCTTGCTGAGGAGGCAAATTGAGTTGTAATGGTAAGCGTAGTGATGGTCTTGTGACGGCATTTGTAGTGGTGCTCGTGATGGCGTCTCATGATGACATCTCATAGCAGCCATCTTGAAGCAAGGCCGGATGGAGGTTTCGTCGTTATCTCACGGTGGTGTCCCATAGTGGCAGTCTTGCAATGGTGTGACTATGGTGGGCTCATAGTCATGGAGAAGGAAGAGGAGGAAGGAGAGAAATGATATGTAGAGAAGGATAAAAATTGAGAGAAGGAAAGTGCTTAACAAAACTTTCATTTTGTTAACCTAGAAAAAGAAACTAAGCTATGATGTGAAATCTTTAAGGAAGGGAAAGGTAATGGATGTTTAGTCAAATCTTCATGGATTGGTTTGGTTTTTCTTGGGTAAGGTCCACTATAAGAAAAACAAAAATTACTGACGAGACAAATCTATTAGAAACACAAAAAATCTGTCGATAAATTGATTATATGTAAATTTACCGATAGATTTCTAAGTCCGTCGGTACCAACGGATTTCTGATCCGATCCGGTGGTAATTATCGACGAATTTAGGATAAATCTGTCAATAATTACCAACAGACTTAAAAATCCATCGATAAAATCATTGATAATTATATTTTACCGACGGATAAAGTCTTGTTGATAAAATTTCGTGAGTAATTTAACTTTTTCTTATAGTGGTCGTAATGCTTGGATGAAGGCTATGGTGGTCAAATCTTACAAATTTGTTATGGTTGGTATAAGATCTTGATGTACCGAACTACTTTTTAGGTCAAATATGTTTAAAGTTCAATAACTTAGATAGTCTGATAGAACGTGTGGTTTATCAATGTCTATTTGGTTAGATCATCTAACAATTATTATCTTGTTAGTTGCTATATTAATAATTGTACAATTTTGTTAAACTATTTTGTATAGTTAGTTAAACGATTTTAAATGCTTCTAACTAACTCATATTTGTCTTATAACTACTCTATATAAAAGCTTCTACCTCATTGGTAGATAAGAATGTACTTTTGCATGTCTTCTAATATTATATTGATAACCCCACATAATAATATGTCATGTCTTCTTGTTATACTGTCATCTTTTTTGGCAGAAGGTTCTTCTTTCTTTCTTATCACAATTCACTGTCCCATGGCTCTTTTGCAAAAAAATGGTGTTAGTGGTTGGCTTGTATTAATTTTTCTATCTTGTATTTTGGGATTATGCATTCTTCGGTGTTATGCTCATAATTACAATAATAATGACAATGACTGCTTTGATCAACACTAGGGGGTGTTGGGATTTTTCGTGGTGTAAGCATGCACTAAGAGCCTTTAGCTTTGTTGGTGTTCAATAAGGTGTGGTGTGTGAAATATGGCCCTTGTGCTAGTTATCTCTACTTGTTTGGTTCGATAATGTCACAAGTCTTTCTCTCAGTGCGTACTTTAGCTCAGACCTAATTGTAGAAGACTTTTAGCTCCTTGAGTTGCATGAATGTAGTGGTTTTGCCTTAACTTATTAAGGTTCATCATCGACTTTTTATATAGACTATTCGAAAATGGGCCCAATTTGAGTCTTGGGACCATGTGATGCATGACGACTTTTGGGTTAGGTTTTTTATGCTAAGCGATACCTTTCTGAACTGCTCCATAAAGACCTATAATGAATCCACTTTCTCTTGCCTGATATTGATGAAGGTTGATGCCAGGTGATGTGGTTTACTAGTTGAGAACTATGCTCAAAATTTAGTAGGTATCTAAGTAGTCAATTGAGCAGAGGGAGACAAGTGAACTAACTTAAGACAACTCCCTTCAATGATGTCAGAAGACCTAACACACAATTGTGTCCTCAAATGTCTACAAACTAATTTGAGTGACGTATATCTCAATGTGTTCATTTGGGTCGTTGTGTTGTCATACCTATCCAAAGTAGGGGTTTTCCAATTAATAAGGAGGAAGGCCTCCATGATTCCTTTTACGAAGGGGTGCTAGCGGAAGGATGAGCCAAATTATGTATGGATTGAGATGCAAGGATGAGTTTGTGCCTGCAAGTGGCTATCTGCTTTACAAGCCCCCGAAGGAGAGTGGCATGTTGGATCCCACGAGCTCCTCTGCTTAGGTTTAGAACGTAACAACATTATATTGTTGTCTTCTAACTTCTTCTTCATACAAATGTTCAGATCTAAATGTGTCCATCTCTTTGGTGTTTTTCCTTTTACTTCCTTATGGAGTTCTAGCAATAAAGTCATGTAATCTATATGTTTTTCCTATGGTTCTTAGAGGGAGGCCTTTTGTTTTTCATCATGTTGCATGTAGTAACCTTGTGGTCTTTTAGAAAAGTCTTCTTTGATCTACGGTGAGCACCAAAATGTTCTTACATGGAAAAAATGACATTTTATAAGACCATGTGTTCTCTATTGAATAATCTCACAATGTTTGACAGTTTTCGATTTGCTAACAGTTCTCAATCTCAAAAGTCTTGGTCTAAGAAGCGGTATGCCTACAAAGACACTTTGATGCTCAAATTAATATTTTTAGGATCATAATTAATACAATAATAAATGAAGAATCATATTAGTAGTAAATACTCTAGAGTTGTTGTCTCACTACAAGAAAAACTCAATTTACCCACGGATCTGTATCCGTAGGTAAATTCAGCATTACCCACGAATTATTACCTATGGATTTGTATCTGTAGATATTATCCACATATTTAAGTCAGTAGGTATTACCCACAAACATAGGTTCGTAGATATTACCCACAGATATTGGTACGTAGGTATTACCCACGAACTATTTTCGTGGATAATAACTACAGACCTATGTCCATGGGTAATACCTACGGACATATGTCTGTAAGTAATACTTAGAAACTTATATTTATGCATAAAATTACTATTATCTCTTATTAATGATGTTCATATTGATTTATTAATAATAACATTAGTAAAGGTGAATATTATTAACAATATTAATATTTTTATTGTAACATCCCATATTTTTCATATAATAGGAACTTTATTCGATAAGAATTATATAATAAACCTTAATATAAAAATCAATACATTCATAATGCATTTAAAAATATACTTCTCCACAAACGATCTAATAAAAATATCTTCTTAAAAATTACAAATAAAATAAAATAAAATAAAGCTTCTCCATCAGTTTACTGAGAACTCCCACCACCTGTCAAATCCTCTGCTCCCGTGTAATATACACGATCATCGCAGTTTTAAAAACAAAACAAACAACACACAAAAAGAAGGGTAAGCTAGAGAGTTTTCAAAACAATATATATTTTCATAAATTGAATTTCTATCTCAACAAAACAATAACAATTCAATCTTTCATAATTCATCTCACATCATACATACACTGACTCACAAACAAAGACACTAGACTCTCTACTTCCGGAAGACCCGTGCATTGAGTTAGACATCAAGAGGTGTGCACCTGTCATATACCACCTAACTGTTCCGAACAGTTTATTCCGATCGGGCTCATA
>Ga0209700_107882_pt1 | contig 14409 bp, 12 predicted proteins | sample SiratroredBW_FD_187528 | JGI IMG/M metagenome (GOLD analysis project Ga0209700, IMG submission 187528) | Root nodule microbial communities of legume samples collected from California, USA - Siratro red BW (SPAdes) (version 2) | ecosystem: Host-associated > Plants > Roots > Nodule | place: USA... | reverse complement strand
AATGTGACAGTTATTTCTGTTACAACAGAAATACAGTTATGGCTGTTACAACTGAAAACTTTGACTGGGTCAAACTAACGGTCAAATTCAATCGATTGAATGGTTTGTTCAATTAATTGAATTTTGGTAGCTAAGCAGTTTTTAAAACTGATTTTGGGTATTTAAAGGAATGAGAATCATCACTTTCAGAATTATCAAAACATATACTTTCGAAAAGCATTCCTTGAGTTTTTCTAAGAGAGATATTGCCCCTTTTCTGCAATCATCATTCTTGCAAAGCTTTTCAAATCAAGAAACCTCCAAGAACGTGAATCTTTGAAGCATCCTTGAAGGGAGGTTCTTACTACTTTGGTTATGGACCAAAGCTAAGTCTTCTACACCTGATCTTCATTCTGTGTAATCTGTTTTGTGTAGAAGCATTCTGTTATCTTCTCTGATCCTGTTGAATTGCAATTTGTTTGCTGTTTTCAATTACTGGGTTTGTAATTGAGTTGGTGCAGTGGGTTCTGCATTGGTCTTGCATCTGCTCAAGGGTTCAGTAGAGGGTGAGTGTTGTTGGGAGCAGTGTTGCTTGCGGACTGCAAGTGTTGTGGTGCAGTGGGTTTCTGCACTGGTTACACACAAGCTGAGGGGTTCAGTAAGGTGTGGGTTTACTGCTGGGGGCAGTTTGTAACTTGCTGGGAGCAAGGGTTGTAAACTGATCTTGTGATCTGTTTTAGTGGAAATCTTTGCTATTTTGCAAAGGACTGGACGTAGCCCTTGTGGAGGGGTGAACCAGGATAAAAATTTTGTGTTCTTGCTTTCTCCCTACTCTTCTTGATTGCCTTTATTCACTGCTGCCATCTTTAAAATTAACTGGATTAAAATCAGTACATTCTGTTATTCATACTCTGAACATCTGTTTGAATAATCAACTGTGATTCTGGATTGCTAGAGTGTGTTTAAACATCTTAAAATCTGAGTTAAGACATTTTCACACTGCAAACTGTTTTCTGGGTTTAATTGAATTCTGGGTTTAACTCTGATATATTCCGTTGTGCTCAATCGATTGTTTACCTGACAGTTCAGAATTACACAGTCAATTGATTGAATAAAGAATTTTCATTCTCTACTTGAAGAATAAATCAGATTTGCAAAAAGTTTTCAAAGTTCAATTCACCCCCCCTCTTGAACTCGGTCTAAACCTTATTTTTCATAGAAACCTTTGTGTATCATCTGGTAAGGATTACCTTGACCTTAAGAGTTTGTTTCTTCATAATTTTACTTTCATTCTTAAATGTTTTGTATATATGTCATATTTTTACTATTTTCATGTTTTTACATGAGGGTGTTTGATCCTGGAGGAAGTTAACAACTGATTGTTGTGGATCTGAGAACAAATCCCTTTCAAGAGGTAGGGGATGATGGAAGAAGGTCCCAAGAACATTAATCAAAGAATAAAGAGGACAAAGAGCCAAAGGGTGAACAAAGAGCTTTCCAGAAGATTGGGCCCATCTTAGGCCGTTTGGGCTTTCAATCGGATCCAAATGCAAACATGAAGAAATCACTTTTGGAGAAAATAGAGTATCAAGGAGAAGTCCTCTAATTTGTATAAATTTTTTAGAATAGTTTAGAATAATTTGGGCCTTGTATTTGGGTCGAGTAGAATATATTTGGGCTTTGTATTTTTGGGCAATGTAGTGTAAGTGTTAGGAGAAGCTCTCTCCTTTTGCCACTTGTCATCACCTTGTGAGAGTCTTGGGGTGCAAGCTACATTTAAGAAGCTTGTCATAGAAGCTAGGGTTAGAAACTTGTCATAGAAGCTAGGGTTATAAGCTTGTCATAGAAGCTAGGGTTAGCTAGCTTCCCATACAAGCTTCTTCCTCTCTTGCACTCTATAAATAGAGCCGCCATGCAATGTAATTTTGAAGCTTGACTGTATAATGAAATGCTGGCCATTTTTCAGCTGATTTGTTAAGTTTCCTTTCGAGTCTTCTTCTCCAAGAAGTCTTCAAGAACACTTGGTGGTTGGCCCAACCTTCTCCAAGAAGTCTTCATCCATTGCCTTTCAGCTTCCACCGTAGCTTTTTCACACTCTTCCACTTCCACGGTTCTTTCTTCCATTTCCATTGTTTCTGCATGCTTTGAGGAGTTCTTCCTTTGCTTTGTTCGGTGCAAAAGCCTCTTCCTACACCATATGAAGTGTAGCACGCCTAAGAAGCCATAAGCACCAAGCAGCTCCTCTATCATAGTCCATGCATTTCACATATTTGTGCAGGGCCTTATTATGGCCTCTCTCCTCTACAGGGATCTCCTCTTTAGTGAAGGTTAGGTAATGCAGTGATATGATTGACGATGCCTTCAAATTTATCCAGGGATATATCCTGCTCCACATGGGCACCACTAAGAATCTTCATCAGTAGTCTTCTTTGGGTAACAAAATGCATCAATAATTCCAATAGCGAGATTCGAGCTGCCATGCAGTTTAATTGATCCACCACCTTATATTTTCTCTGCTGAATGAACATCAAGAACTCGCCTGCTTCCTCATAAGATATTTCCCCTTTTCCATTTTTCTCGGCATCTTGGTCAATTTGTGGTGCCTTCCCTTTCAAGAACGCTTTTGCCTGCTCTGTGGTCGCTTCTTCTCTAGCCTTTCTGCCTTGATTTCCTTTGTTTCTTAACTCAAGAAGTGTTAAGAGGTGACCACTTAACTTCATACTCCCTATGTCAGAGATGTTGTCAATGATAGTATTAACAATAGTAAGGGTCTTGTCTGCTTCCTTTCTTTCTTATTCCCCTTTTAGGATTTGGGCATTATAGTTCCATGGAAATGCCTTTTCATTCTTATAGAGAAAGGGAGTCAGAGCTTGTATCACGATAGGTCATCGCTCCTGTGATGGATGCAAGGCCTTGGTAAAATGTATTACCGTCGGTTTAGGCCCAAACAATGTCATTCCCTCACCTGTTTGTGTAAATACTTCCCCCTCTCCTTCGTGCCGATAGATCTATAAGATGTGACTATTGATCAAATCTTGCAGTATCTGCTTAAACTCAAAACAATCGTCTATGGAATATGAGATGTGTGGGTGAAAACCACATTCATTTTCTTGTCTGCTTTAAATTTTCAACCATCTTGCTTGACAAAGCATGGTAAAGATATTCTTCATCGGAATCTGAATCCTATCAACTTCTCTTACCAAACCATCCCCCTCTCTTTCCATGACGGCGTTTGTCGATGACTCGTATGTCCCGCCAAAGGGTTGTCTTCTACATTGGGTTTGTCCTTCTGAAAGATTATCCATCAAGAGTTGATCAGTGATTTCACTTTGTGTTTGAGGGCAAAACACCTTTCAGTGGAATGGCTGATAGCCCCGCCATGATAGTCGCACTTGACGTTCACATCAAATTTCTTTGGGTACGATGGTTATACCGACTTCATGGGAGATATAGTGATTAAGGAGTTATGCAAAAAGGTTGGTAAAAGTTCCGTATAAGTCATCGGAATGGGAGTGACGTTGACGAAGTTTCTTTTTGGATTTCTCTTTGGGGTCGAGATTTGGCCTTGACCTTGATTGGAATGTGGAACAACACCATGGTGGTAGGCCTTATTTGGCACAGGTGAGACTTGATACGGGGCCTGGGGCCTAATGAAACCTTGTGGACGAGCCCGTGGATGGTATATTGTTGTTGTATTTGCAACAAAAGGGAAATGCATCGTGACCTATTGATAACTTGGTCTAAAGTGGGGTGTGGTATGACTCCCCGAATGAGAGGCAGTGGACGCCGCCTGGACTTCACCCTCCTTACGACTTTTGGGGATGAATCTGGGCCTTTTGGTGTTTGCAGCCGGAGCGGGCCATGTGCAATCTTTCCGCTTTTACGCCCAAATTCGGTCCTTTCTCTGACCATATCGGCGAAATTATAGGAGACATTTCCTATCATGTGCTCATAGAAGGGCGGTTGCAGCATATCTATGAACAAGGCTACCATCTCTTGTGATGTAATGGAGGTTCTACTTGTGTAGCTATCTCCCTCCACCTTTGGGCATATTCTTTAAAAGCTTCTGCCCCTTTCTTCGTCTTGCTCTGTAATTGCATCCTGTCAGGTGCCATATCAATATTGTACTTATATTGTTTCAAGAATGTGCCCACCAAGTATTTCCAAGAGTGAATGCATGTCGGTTTCAGATGCATACACCAACTTAAGGCCATGCCTGCCAAACTATCTTAGAAGAAATGTATCAGTAATTTCTCGTCGTGAGCATGGGCTGACATCTTCCTACAGTACATGGTTAAATGGCTCTTAGGGCAAGTAGTGCCTCTATATTTCTCAAATTCTGGGACCTTGAACTTGGATGGAATGACTACATCTAGTACCAAGCATAATTCCACCGCCCCTCCTAATCCATAACTACTCCTGCCTTCTATAGCTCGAAGCCTCTCTTCCAGACACTCCAATTTGCCTTTTGCTCCCTCAATACCAATAATCAAAGCGGTAGTCTTTGGTTGGGGTCCCTCGCCCGTCAACACTTGCAAAACTATTGGAGGAACGGTCACTTGTGGCCCCTCTGAAGTAGATGCCCTGATCACATTACCGCTTGCTATGTTATCATTCGAAGACCCTTGGAGTACTTCTTACTTGTTAGTATACGCAATGGGAGCACTAACAAGAGTAGTGAGCGGAACCTGATTCTGCTCAACATACTCCTAAACTGGTGGAGTGTACTCGGTAGGGAGACCAAAAGGGGGAAATTCGACAGAAGTTGCCTTACCCGCTTGTGTGCCCATCTCTTCATTTCTAGAGACCCGAGATTCTAAATCTGTCAGAACTTCCAAAATTCAGGTCATCTGGTCTTGAAGCTGACTGACGTGGCCTTTATTACTTCTTGGGCTACTCCCCAATCTTCCATGCTCTTTTGGTTGGTACATGTCCTGTATGGGTGTCACGGCGCTTTGGTCGTTATTATTTTTTATCTCTCTCTCCCTCTCTGTTTCTATTTTATTTAAAAGAATTAGATGACAATAAGACAAGCAAAGAAAATGAAATGCATTTAAACTAGATAGAAAGTATAAAGTTGTGTGAAAACTGCATAGTACACATAGTGACAAATATAGATGCAAATGAAAATATTAGATGCAATGAGTTTAAGCCAGTTGATATTTCCCATCATTCAATCAAGAATGTACCCAAAAGTTCTCTTAAAAATTTAAATCGATCTTCAACAAGGAGTTTTATAAAAAATATTTGCTAATTGTTAATCAATTGAGACAAATTGCAAATCAATGGTACCCTTTTGAACATGATCTCTTATAAAATTATGTCTAATTTCAATATGCTAAAAAGACACATGTTTTATAAATAAAATAAAACAAATCTGAAGAAACCAAAATAATGCAAATCAAATTTAAAACTATGCAAAAAACATGACACCTTACATATCATCAAATACATGTAAATTTTATTAGATCGTCTAATGTGTAAAATATATAGAGTAAAAAATGCAACCCAAAAGAAATACTTATCTTGTAGAGGGGACAAACCGTCTAATCTTAGATGAACCTTTGTTAGTAAAATATGAACATCCCATCCATATTTGACCAATTCCAACAAATCTTGTTCATCTTTTTCTCTTGTCTCTCTGTCTCTTGACTCTCAATTCTGGGAATGTAGACTTTCTTACCTTTATGAATAGTGAGCATTCATTTTCCCAATTCCAATATTTGAGTCTTCTTATTTGGATGTAATATATCTGCAAGAGCAATAATTTTCTCTTTTGGTAGCCACACTATTTTGGGTCCTTTCATGTTAGTTTTCCTCCAAGATTTATCCTTGAAGGTTCCTACAGAAATAGGATGTACAATAGAAAAACTAGATGATGCATTATTTTGATCACAACCTATTGCTTTCTTATCATGAGACTTCCTAGAACTTTTTATCAACATGTTTAGAGATTTTTCATTTGTATTTGAATGAGATAAAACTTTTCTAAGAGCCAAATTTTCAGTTAAAATATCATCAATGTTTGTCTCATTTGATTCAATAGGACTTTTTCCTAATTTTTCTATAATTATCACAAGTTCTTTTTCCAAGCTTTTGAGATTTGTGTTCTGAACTGCAAGGTCCCTTTTAAGGTTCCTATTTTCATTACACAATCTTTCTTTTTCTTGGAGAAGCTCAGTGTTTTTGAGAGAAATATCATTTAGACTAGCTTTCTCTTGTTGCATTAATTCAATTTCTTTACAATCATTTTTATAATTTCTTTTCATGGTTTTATATGCAGATACAATCATACCGTTATTAGATATTGCTTCTTGATATGCTTCCCTGAGAGAATGAATGTCAAATAAATCTACCTCTTCATTAAACTCTTCTGATGTGGAATTGTAGATAGTGTCTACCATGAAACATATGTTTGCCTCCTCATCAGAATCAGAACTGGATGAGTCCAAATCCTCATAGGTTGACATAAGACTCTCCTCTTCTTTGGAGAATTTCTTATTTTTCCCCTCTTTTTCTTCAACCTCTTTTGAATCTTCATATCTCTTTAGTGCTGACCATAGTATGCACCTTTGACATTTCTTCCCCAGATAAAGCACACATTATAATATGCCTAGCTTTAGCATTATTTTGACAGATGCGTTTTTCCTTCTTAGTCATAGATTCAAAAGGAAGCAATTCTCCTCATTTATCAATCAATGTAGGTATGCCATTTTTCATAATATTGATTAACTCCATACTGTTATATTGGATGAAGCCAATCATCCTCATCTTCCAAAGCTCATAATTTTGACCCTTGAACAAGGGTGGTCGACACATGTGTAGTCCGTCTCCTTCCATTGAGTTCCTATAAGATCGTGCATCAAGTCCTGTGAAGAACTAACCCCTGAGGTTAGCTGTGATACCAACTGTAGGAACAACTAGCTCTAAAAAGGGGGGTTGAATGGAGTCTGAACTCAATTCGCTATAAATAGAAACCACACCAACCAAGGCAAATATATAAGCACAGATAAAATAGTTTTATACTGGTTCACCCTAATCTCTTAGGCTACGTCTAGTTCTCCCTTAAACAAACTGTTTAAGAGGTTCCACTATTTAGCAAATAGTTACAACGAGTACACAAACCTCTCCAGGTTACAACGAGTACACAAACCTCTCTAGGTTATCACGAGTACACAAACCTCTCCAGGTTATACTAGTCTCAATCTCCCCCTGAGATCAAGACCACACAAGAATTAAAGAAACACTCTCAAAAGAGAGAACAATGAAAACTCACAAGGGTTTACTTCACAATGGTGAAGAATTACACAATGGTTTCACACAACCCAAAACTCTAAATGCTCTCAATAGCAAATTGATAATAGACACTCAGTATATTTTCTTCAATGTATTATATGATATATTTCTCTTTTTTGCTTTTTATTGTTTTTTCTTCAACTTGAACTTGTTCCTCTATATGTAGCTTTTTAGAAACTAGCCGTTGGGATGCTTGAATAGAGTAATCTTGACTTTCTTATGGAGCTCAAACTAGAAATATTTCTCTAATTTTCACACTGCATTAAACTTGATTAATTATGTATCGGACATAATTTAAAATAACATAAAAAAATTATATTTGGGATACTAATCAATAATTTGAATAATTTCTATTATGAACAGATTTGAACATTAATGCACATCATGATATAAAATCAATTAATCACATCTAAATACTCCATAATAATTTGAATAATTTTCATTATGAACAAATTTGAACATTAAAGCACAATATGATATAAAATCAATTAATCACATTTAAATACTCCATAATAATTTGAATAATTTCCATTATGAACAAATTTGAACATTAAAGCACATAATGCTATAAAATCAATTTAAATCAAATCAATAACATAAAAATAAATAATAGAAAACTTATCTCTTCATGGATCATGTGTCTACTGCTTTAATAATAATAATAATGTTAACTACACAATGTATACAAGTAATCAAATATAAATGTATACTTGAGTTTTGTTATCATCAAAACTTTATCAAATGATTTGATCCTCTAAAGGGACTTTTGACCGTCTAATTTCAACAAAATACATGGGTGAACACCCTCTCCCAGTTATGATATGCACAGATGCAATGCATGCTTTTATAACAGAAAACATCCCACATTTTATTTTGCATATTTTAAAGAAAAATGATGGACGGTAGAGGCGCGCATGTATATCCCTTTGTGCCCTAATTGAGGTTTTAGCGTAATGGTACTTAAAGATCTAGGACATTAGATGCATTCTCACACAGGATAGCTACAAATCCTTAAAGATATGAGGCCATTAGAGCTGTGGCTCACTTCACTACATTACCCATATCAACTGGTAAATAACTTGCTTATGAGTATGTGAATAAAGTAAACAAACTCTAGTTGGGGTTCTTGCAAAAACTAAGAAAGGAAGTACATCCTATCAGTATTGCTACACAACCCCTTTCTATTTCTAAGCTTTCTCAGACCCGAGTATAAGGTCCCACTCATGATATTCAATTGTGTGTGTGTGAAGGAAAAATTATGCATACCTTACCCGCACCTGCAAATCAACCAAAAAATCTCAGGCAAATAGATACACAACATCTCATCTACCCTAAGGTTCAATTATTCCAGCAAAGTAAACAAGCATACATATATACAAAAAGGAAAGAGAAAAATAAAAATTCTAAGCATCACACTCATTTTTACTTATTTAATTAAAATGACCTGACTCTCAAAAAATGTCCCTAGTGGAGCCGCCATCTGTCACAACCGGGATCGCGACGGGGATGACGATCCAAAGAGAAAATAAAAATAATTTTGAAAATTAGAAAAAAGGGAGTCACCACCATAGTTTATTATGGAAACCCCGAAAATGGGTAAGACAAGTTTGTGAAACCGGATTTAGGGTCCGAGAGTCGGTACAACGTCTATCCTAAGACGGTACCTTTAATTACAAAAAGTAAAATGAGAATTATTTTTTCAAAATGATTGTTTTTTCCAAAAATAAACAAAAATGCAAATAAAAGATAATATTTTTTTTATTTTGGGCCCAACAAGGTTTTGACCTTGCTCCTACATATTTCCACCAAGGATGGAAAATCAGGTGGTTATGTTTGTTTGGATGTTTGATATTTTTTAATAATTTTATTTATTTTATATATTTTTTGAAAATTTTATATTTTTATGTTTTTGAAAAGGTATTTTTATATTTTTAAAATTTTATGACTAGTTCCCAGGAGTACAAGGAGGTGCGCACAATCATACTCATTACTCCTATAAATATGAAATATTTTCGTGTATTCTTTTAAGAGAAAATTTTTTAGTGGATATCGCTTGACATGTATGGTCATTTGGTTATCCAAACAGAATAATAAAACTTTTTTGAATTAAATTCCGCCTGATGTGTGCGGTCATTGGAATATTTAATCGAATTTATTTCAACTTCAAACACATGAAAAATATTTGTGGTGTATTTTTATCGTTGCATATAAAAAGGAAAAATAATGTTGAACCAAATATATGAACCAAGCCCTTCCCTTCCTTGATTATTTATTTATTTTTAAGAAAAGTAATATATGTATAAAAATAAAAATGATGATAGTAGACTAAAATGGTGATGCAAGAGTGAACAGGAGGTGAGGTTAGTGATTCTGTTGGGACAAGGCCCAACATCACGCCCCTTTTTTTTTCGGATTCTAACTCATTCACGCAATTAGGGTAACATGTGAGGTGAAAGGGGTTCAGTAAAGAATGATGGCTCATGGCGGAGGGGCTCGCAAGCGGCTACAAAGCTTATGAACTGTCTCGACGACGGCCAGGTTGCAAGTGGCGGCATCTCTCCTTGGTATCTCAAGGCAGAGTTTATGGTGGGGAGTGGGTTGTAAATGAAGCAGTGCATGGTGCCGAGTTAGAGGCTGTCAAGACGCGACACATCACGAAGGAGACCTAGGGCAGAGCACTTTAGGGAATACAGTAACTGTGAGGCGAGGTATGGGGTTGGAGTTGATGTGGGAGCCGCGAACGACAATGTGCGGAGATGAGGCTGTAGCAGATGCGTGACAAAGTGTGTGTGAAGAAGAAAAAATGCATGAGAGAGAGTGTGGTGCATGTGGTTAGGTGAGGTAGGGCTCGCAGTGGAGGAGACAGAGGTGGTTAGGTGTAGCCATCGGTGTCTTTTTGGTTGGGCATACGACGATGGCCACACGCAGCAGCTGGTCGAGGCTCTGTTGCATGGCAATCGCGTAGCAGAAGAGGGAGGAGATGAAGGAAATGGCGGAAGACGTGCGACACAACTTGGGGGCTAGGGTTTTGATATGGTGACGATAGTTTTCAGCGGCGTGGAAGTGGTGGTTGTCAACAGCGAATGGGGAAAGCGACGGGGACCTTTGTGACTATCTCGATGAGTCCAATGTTGTTAGAGCAATATCTAGTACCCAGTGAGTGAGGGAGAGGGAATATTGTTGTGTGAGGAAGTTGAAAATGTTGGGTTTGGTTTAAGGGTCTTCAAGGACGAGGGTGGCTACAACGGAGAACGTTTGGCGGTTTGGAATAGTTGACGGTGGCACTAGAGAAGGAGAAGGTGGAATGTATGATGGAGCCAAAGGAGTCCTAAATGATGAAGGTGAATGAACAAATGGCTTACAGTTGCTCGGCATAGTTGTGGGAAGGTGATAGAGGGTTTGTGGCTCTTGTGGCAGCGTTGTGGTGGCTGTGAGTTTTGGAGGGAGTAATGGCTCTGTGTGAGGGCCAAGGGAACATGCATGAGTGAGTATGACTGCTGTGGACTTTGTGGGAGGCTTGGCTATGGTTGCGGGGGGTCCGGTGGTGGGATATGGTGCTTGCATGGTGACTTAATGTGGTAGTTTGGAGGTGGATGTGGAGCGCTATCGGTAGTTTGCACGTGGGCCACTCTTTCTTTCTCTCTCTAGAGGGGTTAGCGTTGTAAATGTGTTGTTGTTGTAGAATGGGTTATGTACGTGAGCATGCATGTGGGAGTGGCAAGTACATATATTTTGTCTCTTGTGAGCGAGGGAGCGGATGATGAAAGGAATTAGTGTCAGTGAATGAGGAATGAAGTTTTTTGTGAGAAGAATGAGAGTGTGTGAGAGTATGGAAACTGTGATGGTAGTGGCGTAGGGAAAAAGTAGAGGCAGTGGTTAAGGGTGGTGAACCACGTCAGTCCAAGAGCTTGGAAGCCATGAGTGGCTGCTCCTTCTACATCCCCTCGCTAACCTATTTGTTCTTGTTTCATACAAGAACAGAGGGCTGGGAGATTTGGTAACAAGGCCAAGTGGAGGATGGAAGAAAGTGAAGTTTACATGTTGGGTGCATATGTTTACTTTGTGTTTTTTAAAAGAAACGAAACACTACAAGAAAACGCTAAAATAGCGTTCATAAATTTACATCGGCTAAAAAATCAACTCAAATAACGTCGATTAAAGTGTCAGTGTTTAAAATAAAATGCATAACATCAACTAGGCCCACGCAAAAATCGTCATAACTTCTTTTTAAAAAAAATAATAGAGTCGGCCTAACTTACATAAAAAATAAAAATAAAAAAATTATTGCGATGACTTGGCCCACGCTAATTTTTGCGTTGACCTGTCCGATCCAAAAAAATAATGGTGTGATGGCTTGACCTACGCTAAATTTTGCATTGGCCAAGCCCACTCAAAATTAATTAATTTTTAAATTTAAAAATAATAACGATAAAAAAAATATAACTAAAATTAAATTAAATTTAAAAAATAGTAAAGTTTAAAAATATAATATAAAATAATAATATTATTATATTAGTAAAATATAAAAGTAATAAAAAAAGATAAAGAATAAAATAGATGTAAGATTGTATTGTAATAAAATTAATAAAAAAATATTTGATCATAATTTTTGAAATTTAATTGAATGTTTAATCATAAAATATAAATAAATGATAATTAAGTAATAAAATATAAATGAATCATAGTTAAAGTATAAAATATGGTAGTTGAAAAATAAAATATGAGTAAATATGAGATATAACATATTAAAAGATATTTAATTTGTTAAGATATAAGATAAAAAATTTAAGACTTTTATTTGTTTTAAGTTTTATATAAGCCTTTTGTTTATTTAAATTAGATGATGTAATGAGTATTAATTAAATTTAATTTTTATTTATTTTCAAAAAATTATGCTTTTTTTCACTCAAACTACAATCTTCTTTATTACAATTTTCACTACTACCTTTTCTCTATTCATGAACTTGTCTCCTCTAGTGTTAGGATCTTTTTATCTAAATTGACATAAATTTTAAGAAACTTATGTAAAGAAGGTACTGGTTAAAGAATAAACTTATTAAGTAGTGGTGAATCTGCAGAGTAACATAAGAGACTCATCATTTGAAACTATATAATAATTTAGAAAATTTGAAAGTAGTTAAATTATTAAATTAAATAAGAGTTAAAATGATAAAAGATAAAGTGCTCTTAAATAATTATATTTATTTTGCTTATATATGTTAAATTGTATTTGTGTATTATGTTTTTGTATTATACATAAGAATAAAAATTAAAGTTATTTATAATTGAATATGTTAAGCTATACACAAATATTATCTGAATATTAATAATATCCTATAAAAAGAGAATAAATTATGAAAATTTAAGAAAATAATATTCGTATAGTACCTAAATGTCATTATTTAAATTAATTATAGCACATAAATTTATTACTAACACGGTAAAATAGAAAATAAATAATATAAAAAAATAATATTGATATGAAATAAAAAATTAAATCTAATTTTCAACTTTTATTTAATCATAATATATTTAATTATAATTTTATTAGTTATAAAATAATTTAAAGTTTACTTCTAATTTTATTAATTATAAGATAATTTTAATTATAATTGTGTCAAGTATAAGATAATTAAATAATAATAATAATAATAATAATAGTTATAATTATAATAATAATAATATTAATAGTAACAATAATAATAATTGTAATTATATTAATAAGTATAATAATAATCGTAATATGACTGAAAAACATATTTGGTCTAATGGTTGTGGGTTCTGTCTAATTGTTGGGTTACTGGGAGGTCCTGGGTTCGAGTCTTCCTTGGTGCAGTTTGTTCAATAGCTGCTTTGCCAACTCAATAGCGTGGGCTTTTGTGTCGCTAAAACTGATATTTCTTGTAGTGAAACCACATAACGTGTGATACAAACAAAATGAAAACGAAATGAAAGGAACTAAAGAAAAATAACAAATAAGATTCAACAAAAAATGTGACCACCAAATACACCCCACCATGAGATAGAACTAAGACAAGGGTGAAGAAACCTTACCTTCAAGAAGGCTGCTTGAGAAAAAAAAACTTGCCACCAAAAACGCTTTGTCCTTCTTTTTTCCTTTTATGTTATCCCCCTTCAATACTTATACCGTCCTCTCAATTCTCCGCGAGTATCTCTCACCCCAAAGAAAGCAAATGTTTTGTTTTTTAACCAATGAGTTAGTCTCTTCCCCTTTAAAGAGAAGCCCAGTGGGTGTATATGAAGAGAGAAGGATCTCTACGGGAGTGCATGCAATGCCCCCCAAAACCTTTTTGCATGACCGTTATTTTGAGAGAGACAAATCCCCTTTTACATAGGAGATAAAACAACTTTATTGCCTCTACGAGACAATGGAGCAAGGTAGTGGGTGTTGGGAGCTGATTGTGCATACTGGGAATCATGGGGGAAAATCCTGAAGGAGGGAGAATGTTACTGGCTATCTTTTTTTTTTTTTATTTTGGAACAAACTCTATTTTTCTTTTCCTATTTTTATTATTTCTAAAAAGACATGAAAATAGTACATTGCATAAGGCTTGAATTCAATTCTTTCCACGAGAGAAAGAGATCTAAACCATATATATATATATATATGTGTGTGTGTGTGTGTGTGTGTGTGTGTGTGTGTGTGTGTGTATATATATATGTTTGTTATATTCTCTTTTTTTGGTTTATATATGTAGGAACAACTGGCTCGAGAAGGGGGGGTTGAATGGAGCCTGAACTCAATTCGTTATAAATAGAAATCACCAACCAAGACAAAAATATATAAGCACAGATAAAGCAGTTTTATACTGGTTCACCCTAATCTCTTGGGCTACGTCCAGTTCTCCCTTGAACAAACCGTTTAAGAGGTTCCACTATTCAACAAATAGTTACAATGAGTACACAAACCTCTCCAGGTTACAACGAGTACACAAACCTCTCCAGGTTATCACGAGTACACAAACCTCTTCAGGATATACCAGTCTCAATCTCCCCCTGAGATCAAGACCACTCAAGAATTAAAGAAACACTCTCAAAAGAGAGAACAATGAAAGCTCACAAGGGTTTACTTCACAATGGTGAAGAATTACACAATGGTTTCACACAACCCAA
>Ga0209700_107881_pt1 | contig 14420 bp, 3 predicted proteins | sample SiratroredBW_FD_187528 | JGI IMG/M metagenome (GOLD analysis project Ga0209700, IMG submission 187528) | Root nodule microbial communities of legume samples collected from California, USA - Siratro red BW (SPAdes) (version 2) | ecosystem: Host-associated > Plants > Roots > Nodule | place: USA... | reverse complement strand
ATATATATATATATATATATATATAACATGTTTTACTGATATAAAATTATTTTATTTTTTTATGTAAATTAAAATTGATGTGGTGTATTATTTTAAAATATAAATTATTTGATCATTTCTTTATTATTTTTTAATTTTAATAAAATTTCAATAATCATTATGGTATAAAAAAATATTTAATGGTTGAATAGTTAAAAGTAATTTTTTATATAGTTATTAATGATATACCATTTGATAAAAATTATATTCGTGTAATTTTATCTCTCCTATATATTGTTAGATCTGTTGATACTAAAAATTTACATCATTAATAACTTTTTTTTTGTAAAATATAAGCTTTATTAATCTAACCGTTTTAATTACAAATTCTTATTAACTAGATCATATTACAAAGTTTTATGTAATTTTAAAATTATTTAAAAGTTTCTCACGTGACTAAATTTTAACTCATAATACGATATTTAAAAATATACATTAACATTTTAAAATTTAAATAAAGTCAAATTTCATATACATTGTCATTAAGATGGTATTATGAAATTCAATAGTTAAATTAACTAAATGTACATGTCATTGTTGTATTCTTCAATGTCGACGTTGAGATGTGATTGTTTTACCCTTATACAAGCTGGTTAACCTTTTCATAAAATATATATAATATAATAAACCCTAAAATATTTTAGATACCTAAAATAAATCAAGTTATTAAAATCAAATATGAGTTGAAGTTTCATATTTTATATAAATATTATATATATAACACATTTTGAGTTGGATGCAGTGTCTTAATTTTTTAATTAATTAACATTAAATCTATAATCTTTAATCTTAAAAAATACATAAAAATGAAAATTTAAATATTTTTTTTTGTTATAAAATCGATTAGAACCTCAATTTAATCAAGTACGTTTTATAAATGAAAATGAGAATAATTGTGATCGTTAAACTCATTAAAAGATATATGAATATTTCATCTGAAAGGACATGTATAAATTTGTTTGTGATTAATTAATATTAGATCTATAATCTTAAAAAGCACATAAAAAATGACAATTTAGGATTTTTTTTTGTTCTATAAGTACTTTTTTATAAATAAAAATGAGACCAATTGTGGCCATTAAACCCATTTGAAAGGATATGTGAATGTCTTGCCGCCACATGAGGAAAAAAAGTGATGTTTTTTTTTTCAATATTTTTTTTTTAAATATAAAGTCATGCTGCATAACCCAAACATTGGGGGAAAATGTTTCAAGGTTGATTGATTGGTGGCATCATTTTTTAACATTATCAATGAAAATGGTCACATCAAAATAGCAAATGAGATTTTATATTGTCCCTTAAATCCTTCAATTATGTTTTGGAACTTAAAAAATAAAACCAATTTCAAGATAATTTTGTCAAAATGAAAAAGAAAGTAGGTTATTAACTCATCATTTCCCCATCATTAAGCACTATTATATGAATATTTTCTTTATTTAAATTATGGTATTTTGAGGCTCATATTTCTTCTTTCACATCCTCAAAGATTCACCAATATACTTATTTTGCTTGCTTAAAAATCATTAAATTTTAAGAAATAAACGGTAATTTTTTTTCAAAATTTTTAAAACATCAACATTTCAAAATAAGTTAAATCAAACACAAATTGACTCTTTCACTACTTCCTATAGAGTTTCACCAACAAGACAAGGACAAAAAGTGCAAATCCTTAATTAACAAAAGGACATAATAATGTTACAGGGTTAGTTTCAGAACAAAGAGAAAGAGACAAGTTGATGACTCTATACACTAAACAAAACCTAGTGTGGTACTCAACATGTCTAATTAAAGAAAATTAACAATTAAACACACATAAACTTTTGTACAAACACATCATTTGTATAATACTATCCAAAATCATGTTAATTATGGGCAAAAGTAAACTTGAGCACGCTTTCTTGAGCAACCACTTGTTTCTGAATTTTTTAACCTTTAACTCATAAAACCAAGACACTTTTGGGTTTGTGTCTTGGCTTGTTGTCACTTTCTGAATACAAAATTGAAGGATCTCTTTCTATTATATAGGCAACTATCCAACATTTAGATCAAATCACTTTCATGTCAAACTCTTGCAGTCTGAACTTGTTTATAATATGTCATATTGTAGAAACTTGAACTCAACTTTGCCGACAAACTTCAAGTAATCACATATCTATGCTTAACGTTCATGTTATGTTTATTATATATAGCCTCCATTAACTGACATTTTTAAAAAAAAAAAATTAACATAGCCTCCACTTATCATAATAAGTCATCAAAGTACGACACTAATAAACCCAACAAAGGACAAAGCCTAATTACTCGAGAAAATAATCTAATTTAGAATAATTTTATATTGTTAATCCAATATATTAAAGATTGTGTATGTTAAGTTTATTAATTTTTATGACAATTACTTAAAAAGTATATATTAAATATGTGATTGACATTAATGTAAAAAATTTTCACTAATAACTTTTATGTCTTAAAAATATGGATCTTTTCTTGTGTCCCAAGAGCATTCATTAATATTTTCTTCAATAAAATAAGAGTTTTTACATGACTTAAGAAAAACAATAAATATAAAATTTATTAGAGTAATTTTACTAAACAACTCGGTACTTTTATGGCTAAAAATAAAAACATTAACATATTTTTATTGGATAAATTAGAAAACAATTAGTATTTCATTGAAAACTAAAATACATAAATTAATTTATTTTTTTTAAAATACTAAGTTGCAGTTATTTTGAGATAAAGATAGTTTGTAAGGAGATTTTTCTTTTGATAATTATGAAAAGGCACATAAAAAATTATAAACAAAAGTAGTTTCTCACATCTTACTATTTTTTTTTTCTCTCTTTTTTACTCAGCTTAGAAATTGCTTAAGAAAATATTAGTCTCTAGTTTAGCTGTTAATTAAAATAACCAAGAACAAACCAAAAACTCTCGCAGCAGTAATAACATTATTTCACTATCTACATTATGTCAGCCAGATAAATATCACACGACGTCACTAGATTCCAATATAAACCAAGTTCTTACATATAAAAAAAAAGACTAATAAATTTAACAAAACTAATACACTTTGGCCATCTATAAACGTGGCATGCATATATTAATATATAGCACTATGGCCATAATAAAGAGTCCTTAATTTTGATTATTACAAAAACTTAAAATTGATTCCTGCCATATACTATAATATTGGAAGGATGCAACTCAAACTGCACTCTATGCCACCTAAGAAAAAGAAACTAATACACTCTTATATATATCTCCTTGAAAATAGGAAAATTAGATCATTACTTGCTCATTAATTATGATCATTACTAGTTAATTAGGCTCCTAATTATAGCAGCTTCAGGACTATCAGCATCAATTGTGGCCAACAACTGAGACAGTCTTTCACTCAAGTCATCCACTTCTCTGTGTAAGCTTCTGATGTAGTTACAGGTCTCTTGTAGGACCTTAGATGCTGATACCTGCAAACCATAAGTCAGTGTCTAAATTACCTATAGTCCCTTTCTTTTCTCTCTATATATACAAACAGATAAAGGACTCTCATACCACTCACTCATTCATATTGCTCAAGAAACCACTTAACAAATTTTAACTATGATTAATTATCTTAACATAGGGCTAAGATATAGTGAGAAAGAAGAAGCAGATCACTGACCCAAAATGTTGATGACTGGTATAGCTTAAGCCAAATAAAATTTATCTGATAAAGTTGTTTTATGATTAAAAGAAAAAAAAAAAAAAAAAGAGAGAAAAAAAAAATATATATATAAATAAATATATATATATATATATATATATATATATATATATATATATATATATATATATATTGTGTAAAACATGTGTGATTTGTATCTGTGTTTCTGTTCAGTGAATGATATGTATCTTTATGTACGATGCAATCCTATTCAGAGACCATACAGAAACTTTCGTTTCACGAATTGGTCCAAATTAACCACATGATTGTTACACTGCACAGACCTTTTTTCTTTTTGAAGTCTCTTTCTCTCTGGGGTTCTGTGTTACTGTTATTAATCTTTAACAGTTATATATTTTCAAAACTATACATATATTTGTACGATCGAGTCAATGTGAACCCTTTGACTATTCTAGGGATCTGCATAAGATTTGGAGCTGTTGGTAACTTTTCCCTTAATATATGGTCAATTTCTGACTATATTCTTTGACCACTTACAATTATCATTTTATATATATATATATATATTACAGTGTTACATATGTCATTGAGAGTCCAGAACATGTTATATAGCAACAAACCAAAAATCCATTGCCTCGATGTATAATTATATATGCACATACATAGCTGCTTCAGCCCACGTGAAACTATAGTTATATTATTCATTTATTCAGCACTTTTTAAGACTTCTTTTCATCTTCGTTACCTCTCTCTTCATTGTAAAAACAATACTTTATACGTACATAACATCCATTGTTAAAAATATTTACCCTATATATGGCCTAAACAATGTTAAGGAAAGTGAAAGCTCTTAAAATGATAATATTATTAATATCTTGATCAACAGTATAATATAGTTAGTAATTTTTTATATTTTTTTCAGGGCAATATTTACTTATATTTAAATAACATAAAGATAATCACTATCATCATGATGTGTAATATTATTATAACAGATGTGTTATAGAAGTGGACACATGTTTTAATTTTGATAGACACATAGAGAGATAAAGAGAGAAAAGGGTTCTGAAATACCTTATCAGAGCGTCTATCACGAATCTCAGGAACAAGTTGACGCAACTTGGAAACAAGGTCGATGATTTGGTCATCTGAGATCCTTGTTGATGCAGATTGTTGCCTTGACCTTCTGCTAGACATGCTCTCTCTTTTTCTCTCTCTATATATATAGCTAGATAGAGCTTAATTGGTGAAATATAATTGTCTAGTACTTAATTATCAGCACTTGCTGCTATGTAGCTTTCAGTTGGGTTTATTACTATGCAAACTAGGTAGAAGTGAACAAAGAAACTAAAGAAGATGGTGATGAAGAAAGGTGGGAGAGGGAATAGAGAAAAGATTGAAAATGGTTTTGGTTTGGTATGGAGGGTAGCAAATAAAAGACAAGCTATATAATATGGAGAGGGGGAGAAAGGCTATGATATAGTAGTGTTGGGATACAAGGCTAGGGATGCAGAAATGGAGAAAGTGATAAGAGGGATATAAAGAGAAGGAAAATCAAAGGACCACACACAAAGGAAGGTAAAAGATGGAGAAAGAAATAAAGAAAGAGAGAGAGAGAGTACAATAACATAGATAGACAGTGATGTTGGATGAGAAGAAAACAATTGCATTGGGAAGGCAGTGTCCAAAACTTGGTGTTTAATTAAAATGAAGAGTAAGAGAGAAAAGAGAGAGAGAGATTAGGTTTCTTCTTCTGTGTGTGTTCCCATTGGGATTGGGGTTCAAGTGGGTTAAGAAGAGTGTGTTTGTTTTTAAGCTAACAAAGTGGGCCATTATGTACATGTCTCTATAAGCAGGACCATGTGATCATAGGAAACTGATCCTCTTCAATTCAAGGGATACCCTCTAAAATTGCCCTTGCTAATCACAGAGTTCCAAGTAATTGTACCCCTAAACCTCTACCATCTTCAACACTCATCGCTCCAATGTTTCAGGCTTCTGAGTCAAAGCCAAACCAGTAGTGTAAACTAGTAGCTACCTAGCTCCAACAACAATGCTTCACTTTCCCACATGGCATGCAGCAATTGGTCAACACCCTCATGTTCATTCAAACAAAAACAAACTGCATTAATTTGGTGACTTGAATCGCAGCCCAATTCATGGATGATGCTTCATTATTAATGTTCTATCTGATCTTAATGTCCCTAATCAGCACCCTCATTTTTTTGAAATCACCATCTTAATCTTTGCCAACCTAAGTAAAATCCAGAACCAGCAAGTTGAACTAAAGTGATTTCTGCACATTTATAGAATATATAGCAATTACTGGCTATACGTGAAATGTTTGATCACAGCTACAAGTAAAATTGATATATTTTATTTATTTATTTATTAACTTTAATGTCAGTATCAAATAATTATAACTTTAAATCTCACATCAATTATAACATCAAAGTCTTTTAATAATATATAAATGAATGCAAATTTCACTTTATAAACTGGATTTGTAAAGTTGAGTTAGACTCTTCTTAAGATGATATCGAAACTTATTGTAACAATATTGTTGAACTTATCGAATCACCCACTATCAGATTATTACAGGACCACCACCTTTAATATCTATAATCTCACACACAACTTGAGCAATCTTGACGTGAAGAGAGTATGTTAAAAATCTAAATAAAATCTTTCTATAATATATAAATAGATACAAACTTTGTTTACAAATTAATTTTGTAAGATTAAATTAGATTTAAAGACTTGTTCTCAGTACCTATAAGAATAAAAAATGACATTGAGTTGTGTGAAAAGTGAGTTGGTCTAAAATCCAAGAGTATAATAGGGAAGCAAGGCAGCAAAATCTTGGGAGAATGTTCATGGCAATTTCCCTGCTCTACGTTCTTTAATGGCTGGTCTTCCATGAATTAATTATCCCTCTTAGGACACAACACAACTACGTGAGGGGAAGGTAGCTAGGGCCAATACATTGAGAGTGAGGGCATGAAAGTGATCACATGTCATTTCCATGGCTCACTGGACATGCCACGTGGCATGTGTCTTGAGACCCAGTACCTATATAATGAAGGAAAAGAGGTTTCCCAAATCAAGCAGAGATTGGGAATTTCACACTTTTATCAAGCACCACCACGTGCAGCTACACAAATTGGAGACCCCTCTTGGACACTTGAGGGGACCTCTTCCTTTGTTAATCCTCCTGTCTCTGTTGTGTACCAATACCAAAACAACCTTTCTTCATACTCCAAAACTTACAATAACATTAACATTTCAACCCACACAATCTTCTAAAGTAGCTTTTTTTTTCTTTTCATCTACACACTAATTTTTTTTTGCCAACAACAGGCAATTTGGCCTGATTAGTATTATATATATTTTAGGCACTAATTAAGTCCTTCTTGATCCCCACTTAATCAAAGTCAATTAACTTCATTTCCAACCCTCAAGTCCCATATCCAAAGTAAGGGCCATAGAGAATAAAATGGCCATAACTAATGTTTCCTACCTACTATATTGAATTATTAATCAACCTAGGTCCAAATAGCCTTACATAACGGTGTGTTCTATTTGTTCGATTAATTAATTAACAGAAGATGTAATTTGTTTAATCATTTAAATTTAATTTCTCTTTTGGTTTATATATATAGTTGCAAAAATTATTATTTTAATTCCTGTACATATATAGTTCAAAACATCTCGTTTTAGTTCTATAGTTATAATTTTTTACTCTAAAATGATGCAATTCATTCAATTCATGTTTATCTTAAACGGTATCACACTATGTTAAGCCGTAAGGGCAAAAAGAATAAAAAAATGATAATGTAAAAGAAAAAAAAAATATTGTAACTATGATCGAATGGGTAATTGAACTATTTTTATTTCAAAAAGAAAAAATGAATTTATGCGCTGTTTGAATATTTTTATAATGATGAGATTTAGGATTATCCATGTGAGACATGAAATATTTGATATGGCGCAGTCATGGAGCATAGATGGCATGAAACATTTGATATGGCGCAATCATGGGCATAGATGCTATTGCAATCATAAGGTGCTTGATGTTGAGTTCAAACTCACTTAAATCTTTAATTATTGTAGAACAAAAATTATGATAAAAATATATACTGTATATACTATCAAATTATGTTTTTTTTTATAAACAAAAAATAAAATAAATAAAATAGAGTATTTGAGTGATGTTTCAATCTTAATAAAAATAATGATTTTGGAGAACCTTTGTTTTCCTACTGATTCTACATTTAAAGTGTCTAGATTATTTATTGTACCTACTCAAGAAATTACATATTACATGACAAATTGGAGTTCATGTAGAAAAAAAAGAACATACATGTGATTTACATCTTAGTGACTGAATTAGCAGGTTCATTTGCACTTGTTTCTATATTTGTTTTAACTCCTTGATTTAGTTCATTTAGTTAGACATAGGTTCACTATTGTTGAAGTTGTATAAATAATTCAATTGCAACTAGTTCTAAACGTATGAGCATTTGAGAGAGTAACTAAATTAGTAGTGTTGAGAGTTGCCAAGGAAGCATTAAGTTGATCTAGTGTGAAAAAGGGTATTGGAAGACTTTAAATTGTAAGAGCTTGACTAGCGTTTACCTATCTCTTCTTCCTAATAGAACTAAACACTTATCTTCATCCTCACTGCTACTCCATTTTTACCAATTAACTTCATCTTTACTTTATTGTTGCTACAATCTTTTTGCACGATCTTTGGCCACCTGTGAAAAGACAAAGCACAAAATTCACATCACAAAATTCACATGTGGGAATTGGGTTGAGGGATAATTTATTTGTTAGGAAACAAAGACCTCACCCTAATACAATCTACTTGTGGCTAAACATTACTATGACAATAATATTATCTTGTCAGAGACTATGTTAGAATATAGCCCTACAATGATGAAATATACAATACAAGACTATTTTACCCATTTAATCAAAACATTTTCGAAACCTCTTCTCTAAACTATTATGGTAGCCTTCTACCTTTGGTTACCCTATGGTATCTTATCTTCTCCGTGAATTTCCTATATAATAAACCTATCAAACTATCATAATGTCATAGTATTCTAAGACATTGAATTGGATAATGGAACTAATCAGAATAAGAAAAATTTACTCTAAGACTTTTATGTGTCATCCATACCCATATTTTCAACCGAGACATACAGAAAATTTCTTCACTGTCAACTTTTCCTTGTTCAAAATAATCTTATTTATTTGATTTCATATCTCCCATAAGTGCTACCAAAAGTCCTTTCCGCGCCTTGTTTTGCTTTGCATTAAGTTTCATAAGATGAAAGTGTTGAAAATGGTTCTTAGGGTGACAATATCTTGTTGAACTTACTCCCACCCACTTATCACACGTATTCCAAATTTTTAGCGCGACTTTAAAATAGATGAATATGTATGTGACCATTTCATCTTCATCTTTGGCACATCTCACACAGAGAACTTCTTATCCTCACTCCCATATGCTCTAAGGTTACCTTTGTTAGATTCTATCTAACAACGTTTTCCATACGAAGTGTTGAGTTGACGAAAGTACTTTTCTACTCCAAACGGAGATAAAGAGTTTAGAATTTTGCTCTAACATAATTTTGTTGCAAAGAATTGTATATGGACTTCACTATATCAATTTTTTCCTCATTTTCTTTCCATAACTAGGTATCCTTTGCAACTTCTTTCCTAAATTGTCCTATTATTGGTATCGTGAATTATTATTCTTGGATAGTTCTCCCTAGAAAGTTAAAGTCCACTCCCAATTATTGTTATTCCAGTCAACTAGACCCTTTATAGTTTTTTTCTTACAGTTTGAGATGATATATAGTCTAAGAAACCCATTACATAGAGAATAATCTCCGACTCACTTATTTTTTCATAATTTAATTTTTATTCCATCGCCTACTGACCAGACTATATTATTTTCAAACCAATTACCTAATTTACCTTCATCATACACTAGGTGTATGTCTCTCCACTACCATGATTGTTTCTTACCTATAGTGTCCACATTTAAGTTCCTCCATAAACCATACTTAGAGGTTAGAATATTCTTTCATAGTCTTTGAATTTCCATACCAAGTCTCCATTTTCTTTGTTAGTAGGACTATGTTGAACTTTTCTATATCTTTTATACCAAAACCTCTTTCCTCCTTTGACTTACAAAAGTTTTCTCGTTTAATTTATGATATCTTTCTGTCCTCAAAATTCTAGCCCATAGAAAGTTTTGTTAGATTCTTATTATAACTTTATACATACTTTTAGGAACTTTATAAAAAGATAAATAAAATAAAGGTAGATTTTAAGGATGAGAATTTAGTTCAATCAATATTAACTCATAATTTGGTGTTATAGTAAATTTGTCTTCAAAATACTCTTTTATCACCTGCTTCACTTTTTAATTTTTCACACCACTCATCATTTACTTCTACTCCCTTAAGTTTATTTTTAGTCCTTCTTTATCTCCTCATCTACTTCTACTTCTTTAAGTTTATTTTTAGTCCTTCTTTATCTAATTATAGAATAAAAATATTTAGAATTTATATCTCCCTGTTTAGTTATATAACCTAGTTTTTTGTTAACAATATCAAAATATATATGTAGCAAGGACTGATTGATAAATTGTTAATTAGATTAATTAATATGTTCTTCAAATTGTGAGTTATTTGGACTTGTGACTTTTCTCCTTATTTACATCGTATTATACGTTTTGAAAGTGTAAAATACCAAAATAAAATAATTTCTTTATGAAGTGTGTTGAAATATTCAACTTAATTATAATAAATAGTTAAAATTAAGTACTTCTTATTAAAATACATGAATTTTTATTTAAAAAATTTGTAGGCAATAGTTTATGTTATAAATGAAAGTCTCATTTTCACGGGGACGTATATCTTTTTCCTTTTCAGACATATCTCAAACTTTTTTATTAACTCAAATTAATATTTTCTTTTATAATTATCCAATAAAAAAAATGCTTTGAATTTTATTAATAATTTCAGGTATTGATCAAATTGCTTAAATTAGCATAAAGAATAATAAAATGTTTACATTAAAATAACATGCTGTTAAATATTATTTAGGATTTTTAAAATTTTAAAATTCAAATTAATAATCGTATGGAATAAAATACTATTGAATTTATTTATTTTTACTGTGAATAAAATAATTTTATCGTTTTATACTATATATATATATATATATATATATATATATATATATATATAATATTTATACCCTGTTAGTTTTATTAAAGTTATTTAGGTTTTCTTGATTTTTGGTCAATATGGGTGCTACAGAATGGGATTATTTATAGTGAGGCGATTTCTTGTTTCATTTATTAGTCAGATTGTGGAAAGACAAAGTTCAAAGTTGAACTATTTTGTATACACTAAATTGATGCTTCAATCATCACTTGTTGTTAACAGTGTTTGTTAGTTGGTTTTGGTTCTGTCTCTTACCCAATTAGAACTGTAACTTTGTTTCTAATTTATCTATGTATCCAGATCAAACTCTCTTTACATTCTTCAGATATAAAATATATTTAAAATTATATTATATTTTAATTATATTTGATCAATTTTCAGCTTACTCATTCATAATGAGAACATCTCATGAAATTTACATAATTAGAGATTTTTGAGTGCTTCTACAATGACTGAATAATAAATAGTTTGTTAAATTTAATAACAATATTAAATAAATTAGCATATTAACTTCTAATTTAGATTAGAAATTCTCTAAATATCATCACTAAACATGATAACTAGAACTCACTAAACATGATAAAAAAAAACATTCTATCTCATATAATATCTCATTTCTCTAATCATTCACGCAACCATAATTGGATTATGAGACATTTATTCAAGTGCATATTTTTCGACATTTAGTTAATTAGAAATTTTATTGTTCAATCAATTTGTGGGGTTTCATCCACCAATATTAAATAATAAATTGAATAATTATATTTTAAGAGGAGAGATAAAAACAAATGACTAGATGTTTTGTAGCATCCCTATTCTCTTCATGATTGAAGCTTCAAACATGACTAATTTCTTGACATTCAAAATTATATTGTATGCACATCACTACATGATCATGAATTTTATTTTTATTTTTTTACGAATTACGCATAAAAACATACCTAACTTGCAATTCAGTCAAACAAACTAGGTTTACATCTTGATTATTCTAGCTTAGCATCTGCATATGCTCTAAATATGTAAATAAATTTAGATCTTGATTCATAATAACTTTGTTTATTGGCCAAAGATTTTGTCGACTTAAGTGATTCTTCATTTCACATGCATTTTTCTATGTTCGAAAGAGAAAAGGTAGTGTCACTATTGGCTTTATCGAAGGGAGTAAGAGGTGGACCATGATTGTTGGATACCAAACTGTGTTTTCATACCAAACAAACGTTATTTAAGAGGGCATATTCCCCTTTAGGTCTGTCCAAGTAAAATATTTCACATCATCACTTTTCACCTTTTACGGTCAAAAAGGAGCCAATGCATGACATGACAATATGTAGACTTATCTCTCAACCCGACAAGAAGTTGGAAGTTAGAATTCTGTTGGAATCCATCATGAAAAGAAAAGAATCAAAGTTCATAAAGTAAACAAGGAGAAAATAAAATAATTAACCTACTTTTTATGTTGGTAATTAATGCATGCGTAATTCCGTGATTAGGTTACTTTAATATCAAGGAAAATCTCCTTTTCATCAAGTTAAAACCCAATCAAAAGTGTAATTAGTTCATTAATGACACGCTTAAGGTTTTCCATCATTTTGCAAACCTAATTATAAGTAATTCTTTTTCTTGATTGAAGGGATAGATATGACATTAAAAGTTTTTTTTTTTTTTTAAGATATGTGTTGTTATAAATTGAATCAATGTACAATATTATCATAATTATAGACTTTTTTTTTGTTTTCTTTTATTTTAGTATTGGTTTTGGAAGGATGAGGAGGATATTTTTAATTTTACTCTGACATTCAAGTCAATTATATGATATAATAATTTAAAGAGTTCTAAGAAATTTGTTATCTTTCTCCTTAAGACATATATTTGTTTATATTACTTAAGTTGGATTTCTCCGCATACCGATGGTTAATGTAGGTCCAATGTCTTCTTAATGATGATTTCAAAGTAGATTTGTACCTAATTATTGTTAATGAGGTAATTATGCGAAAATTCTACAAATAAATAATTACTTAACAAGAATTCGAGATACTGACACGTGTTGCTATATTGACAGCATGTCGACGTTTGGGATTAGGAGTTGGCATCTCAGCATGTCGGACGAGGCGCTCGAGCAATAGCGATGAGTATTTGAAAGAAAAATTATTTTCTTTGTTGTCTATTCGGTTGTATGACATGTAATCAACCCGTATGGTGTACTGGTCCCCCAGGCTCGAGTAGTTGCAGAGAGTCCAAAATGTCTCAATTGTTGAGTTTGTCAAGGGATGTGAAGGGTCACTTTATCACGATCGGTTGGGGAGCAAACTCCCCATGTTTCACTACCTATAAATAGATAACACAGGGTTCCACATTTATCTTATTTTGTACCCATTATTGTTTGAGAGTATACCAGTTGAAGAGACAGTCCAAGAGGTAAATCATGTATTCCCTTTCTTTTGGTTCCTTTTCAAGTAAGTTTGAGAGTAGTGATAAGGATGTGTCGGGAGTACATGGATTTGTTTAGCTTGAGTGCGAGTGATTTCGAAAGCACTAGCGAATCATAGTGGGATCACAATTACAAACAAAACAAAATTTCATATTATTGTTTGAGTGACATATCACTGACAAGCAAATACTAAGTTCCAAAATATTCTTACAAATTTCTAGATAAGAGATAATTCTTTCGATAATTTTCTTACTCCAATCTCAAGTTCCAACTTATGTGAGAACTTCTATCACTTGATTTAAAAGCTCTCTACCTTGAATGACCAAAAAGAAACTTAGAATAATAATACTACATAATAACATTAATTTCTATTACTTGAGCATCACTAGAGTAATCAACTGAAACTCTAGTGATATATAAAGAAAATAACAAAATCATTAGATTGCACAACAATTTATCAATATCAAACTAACATTTTTTACAATTTCTGACATGTAATGTAACTCAATTTCCATCTATTAGTACAACCAAAATCACAATTCTATCCCTTATTAAAAATATGATGTACCAATTATCTTCCACCAAAATCAACATAATTCAACAAGTAGAGTCCAACTTAAAGACAATAATTCTTTATTTAACATAAAAGCTCAAATTATACAAACAAAACTAAATAATGTATTAATATAATTCAACTTCTCTTAGTTGACAATTGTTTGTTATCCAATAAACAATAGTTCCAAGTTAAGAGGAAGAACTGAAAAACTCTCAAAATTCTCATAAATTCTAAGCTACTCAATCTAACCAATCAACCAATACACTGATTACGAACTAGACTAATTATGATAAAATATTTTTAACTAATAAAACTTGTAAAACTATATTATATTCACATATAAAACCAAATATAAAAGGGTAGGAAAATATTATAGTAAAAAAGAAACTTACTCTAATTTAAATTCTTATTAGACATAGTTGGTCTAGCTAAAGCCACCTTCTAAGAGGATAAATTTATTCGGACAAAAAAAAAAAAAAAAAAAAA
>Ga0209700_107880_pt1 | contig 14420 bp, 5 predicted proteins | sample SiratroredBW_FD_187528 | JGI IMG/M metagenome (GOLD analysis project Ga0209700, IMG submission 187528) | Root nodule microbial communities of legume samples collected from California, USA - Siratro red BW (SPAdes) (version 2) | ecosystem: Host-associated > Plants > Roots > Nodule | place: USA... | reverse complement strand
TTTTTTTTTTTTTTTTTTTTTCTTATTTGTATTGAAATCGTGCTTAAAATAACAATTTTTATCTTTTTTATCCTTTTGGAAAAATTGTATTTAGAAGCACGTTTTTCATTTTTTTTATATATTATTTTTTGAAGTTCATGACTTTTATAAGTGTTTAGTTTTTCAAATATTGTTTGTCTTTGTTTTTATCTCAGTTGTATTTGATTGTTTTTACCTTATCTTAGTCTTTAAGACTTTTATAAAACTTCTTAAAGAAGACTATTAGTGCTCGGAACAACAAGAACTAATACAGCACAAATCTTGTCTCTGTAAAATTTTATATTTTTCACTCTAGATGCTCAAAAAATATCTGTAGTAACTCGTAGTAATAGTAGATCGATTAAATAATTAGAGTAAGAAATTTGTACTTTCAGATGTATTCTTATATCAGTGCTTCAAAAACTTTCCAATATCACTTATATTTTGAATGTTGATGAGAAATAATGAGATCTTTGATTTAGAAAGTATTTGATTTAGAAAGTATTTAAGAAGATTAAAACAAAGTTTATTATTCATAAGAGTTGTTTAAGAAACTATAAAGATAACCTCACCCACAACCATTAGACCAAATAAATTTTTTAATCATATTACGATTATTATTATACTTATTAATACAATTACAATTATTATTATTGTTACTATTAATATTATTATTATAATTATAACTATTATTATTATTTAATTATCTTATACTTGACACAATTATAATTAAAATTATCTTATAATTAATAAAATTATAATTAAACTTTAAATTATTTAATAAGTCATAAAATTATAATTAAATATATTATGATTGAATAAAAGTTGAAAATTAAATTAAATTTTTTATTTTATATCAATATTTTTTTATATTTTTTATTTTTTATTTTATCGTGTTATTAACAAATTTGTGTGTTATAATTAATTTAAATAATGATATTTAGGTAGTATACGAATATTATTATCTTAAATTTTTGACAATTTATTCTTTTTTTATATTTTATTATTAATATTCAGATAATATTTGTATATGACTTAACATATTCAATTATAAATAATTTTAATTTTTATTCTTATGTATAATACAAAAATTCATAGCAGCCTCTTTGATGCAACTCTTCAAAACTTGATCTTGTTCCTACCTGTGTTGTATAGTTGGATAATACCTACCGTTAGATTGTGTAGAGTTGCATAGCATATATGCACTTGTTTTGTCATTTATTTTTTCCTGCCTCAGCTTCTGCTTTTGACAGTATGTTTAGGTGCTTCAGAATGCAACACAACTTATGTTGTGATTACATGACGCAGTCCTGCATCAGAAAAGTCCACACATTTGGCCTTTTCTCCCCTTTGACTTCTGCTAGTGTGACCTTTTTCTCACCTGTTGAAAAACAACTTGTATCTACACTTTTGCATCTTATGAGTGAGTTCCTCCCCGAGCTATCCTAATATCTTTTTCACTTATATAGCATATTCGCAATGTTGCCTAGACCCCACAACCTACATAGCATACCCAAAATGAACCAATTCAACACCTATACATATAAAACCCTCATTGTTGTACAAACCATATTCATCCCAGCGTTTAAATATCTCTACACCCTACTCTGTTCCTGCACCTTAGTTCAGTAGAAGTATTAGATCAGTAGAAGTATTAGATCAGCTACATAAAGATCACAAATTCCTATTTGTGCGGTACTTTCAAACCAACATGATTAAAACATAAACACTTCTCATCCTATAATGTCTAGCTACAAATAAGAGTTTCAAGTTCTGTTTGCAAACCAAAAGCAACACAAAATATTACATCTATTGTTCTTGTATGGACCTTTAAGAGTCTTCTGTGTTGGAGTTTGTTTGATCTTTGTTTCTCAAATAGTTGGCCTTCGGATCTTGGCTCAGGTATCGATCATATTTCGATAGGATGATAAGGTTGACAAGTAGGTCTTTTGTCATTGGGTCTTCGGATCTCAACAGGATTGGTGGATTGGTATGATGTTGAGGGTTTATCTCTTTGTTTAGAGATAGTTATTCAAGGTTGTTTTTGGGAAACATTTTAAGTGCGAGTTGTGCGAGCTAAAATGTTGTTGATATAGGCAAAAAAACTGAAATGTTTATCTTTGCATATAATGAATAGTTGAACCTTAGTCATGGGTTAAGAGTAAGATGAGACGTGTTTATTATGATGAGTAGTTTGGTAAACGATAATGCAATCGACTTTTGGTCGTGACTGTCATGAGTTGCATGTTATCGACATTGGTATGAGATCAACTTTTGTTCGAGATCGTCTCGACTTAAGGCTAATAAGTCTATTTCTCACAAATGGAAAAATTAATGTGAAATGACTGAGATGTTGTTAGAAGGCTTTAAATGGTTAAATTGAATAACGGATTTTTTAGGTGATGACTTCTCAATACAACTAAGATGTTTACCAAGATGAAAAGTGATTGTGCGGAGAAGCTTACCTTGTTTAAGGTTAGGTGAAAATTAAGGCATGTCTTGTCAAGATGGATCCTATGTGGAAGTTTATATTAGAAATGCTCTAATTGAGATAATAAGGAGGGATTACTTTGAAGCAAAGCTTCCTGCACCAATTAACTCAAGTAGAGGTAATCGGAAAGGGATCACTTGATTGCGATGCTTCGTGGGCCAATTAACACGTGTTTAGGTAATCGAGGAGGGATCGCTTGATGACGAACCTTTCTGGGTCAATTGCTTCTATTTCCATGTTGAGGTAATCAGAGGAATCGATCGGTGGTGAAGTTTATTAGTGTGACTACAATTACAGTGATATCATCAATGTTTGAAGATGTCGACATTTCGTTGTGTCGACATTTTCGAAGAGTAAGAATAAGATCAACCATTAGGGTTCTTTCAAAATTCGACTCTGATCAGCATTCAATAGACTATAATGAGAGAATCTTGGTGGTCGATTTTTTGTTGGTTTGCCAAATGGTTGTGACTTACTCCCCACTCAAAGTTGACTTCAGAATTCGCGAAGCTTCTCAAGGTGCATAAACTTTGCTCCCCTTCTTCTTAGTTTTTCCAATTCGGTGGCCAAATTCCTGGTAAAACTATCCCCAAATAGTCCCGACCTTAGGGTTGTGACAATATGATGAAGAGTCACCTCTGGATTAAGGTGTCAGACTTTTCCTGACAAGTTCCCAAACCTATCCTTGAAGTGTCCTAATGACTCTCCATTCTCTTGTCCGATGTTGACAAGCACAAGTGAGGTCAATTGATGTAGTCAGCTTGTTGCAAATCCCATAGCAAACTGACGCACCAAGGTCTCTAAAAAGTCAATGGAGAAGGGTGGCAATCGGTAAACCAATTCAACATCGTGCCTTTTAATGAGGTAGGGAAAACTCAGTAGAAAGTAGCTTCATCGATTGTATACAAGCTCATTTGGGTCACGTAGATGTCCAAATGCTCGTCGGGGTTAGTTGTCCCATCATATTTGATTATATTTAATGCCTTTCAATGCTGAAGGAGTTCAACATTAATTATTCTATCCATAAAGGGATGTCGATGACTACTACCTAGTGTAAGTGAAGTGATTGCGGATGTGTGAAGTTGTGATCTGACCTCCAAAGTGTGAGTCATATTCACTAGAGGTATTCGAGGTCTCAATTATGTAGTAACTCGTAATGGGTTCCCAATACTTGCCCTCCTAGCGATGAGAACGTTGGCCATCTTCCAACCTTTGTCTCATTTCTTTATTTTCCTACCTGAGGACAAGGGTCTCCTCCACACTTCTCTATTTGATCTTGATCATCTTCCACTAGAGAGCCAATAGTAGTGTTATAGGATCGACGTCAGGTACCCTGGAATATGCATATCTTTGGTCTTGAGTCATGTTTCTTAATGATACCATTGAACTTTAAATGCTAATCCTTCTAGGCCCCATAGTGGGCACAATTGTTCTTGTATAAACCTTGAAGGTATCTTTTGCACAATTGAGTTGGTTGTGTTCTTAGTATTTGGTCTTCAAGTAGTTGGTCTTCAGATCTTGGCCGAGTTTAGGTCTCAGTCTTATTGCGACAACATGACAAGGTTGACAAGTCGGTTTTTGTTGAGCTCTCAATTATTTGTTAGGATGAGTTGAGATTTCGGATCTCGACAGGATTGGTGCACCAGTCAGATGTTGAGATTTCGTATCACCTTTAGGACGGAAGGTATCTACAAAAGGTTCTTTGACGCTTAAGTTAGTACTCGGTATTCAGAGAGTTTAAGAACTAATGTAAAAGCATACCTTTCATCATATGGTGTCTTAGTATTTATAGGCAACCGCATGCACTCTCCATAATAGACCTGAATTCTCACAATCTTTTAGGTTAATTTTGACGATACAAATAAATTTAAGTATATTAGTTGTTTTAAGTATCTAATAAACACTCGGCACAATGCTGAAAACGTCCTAAATTATGCTTGATCTTGACTAAGCACATCTCGGTATGTATGTGACTGCATCTTGGCCTAGTGCAATACATCTAGTATATACATATTAAGTAGATAATGTTGATGCTTACCCCAGTTGAAACATTTGCTCAAAATATACCATGTGCTTTCGTTAAGCTTAAGCCTGACCTTTTCCTCAATCCGTTATGTATGATTATAGTGACAAGCCAGCCAATTGTGTTGTTGTAAAGTTCTTCCCTATAGCCCATCCAAGAGTGCGGTATACCATAAATGGCATGAGAGTTAGGGATCAAATTATGATGTTTTCACTCAACACCTTACAGTAATGAAGTAGATGAACAATAACTCTGAGTATACATATGAGCCAAGCTTATTTGAAATCTAATAATGTTTTATTGCAAAATCAAAGATTAGATACCAAGGACCCTTAAAATTCCAGATAGCCTAAAGCTACAGGTACAATGCAACATTAAAAAAGCTTATGGTACTAGTCTTGTGATTCATGGACACCTTGGTAACTTAAACCTCTTACCCATTATCTCAGATTTTAAAATAGGATAGAGACACAAATCAAAGAAAAGAAATTGTGCTTTTAAAAATTTATTAGCTATCTCTCTCTATGTTTTTTACGTGAGCTAAAGTGAACACATTTAAAGTATATGCTCTATTATCATCCATATCCAGTTCCATACTGTATTTTTTTTTTTTTTTTTGAATTTCAGAAGGTTAAAATGTTGGAAATGTTGCTTTACTATAAGATGATACTCCACACATTGTGCATTGTATCTCTATCCTCCTAGTGCTCAAATTGTCCCTCACAACCTTTGTTCTGTAAGACCCTCTAAGTAAATTTTGACAGATGCAGAGCCTTAACTTTTGAGAACTTGTCAAATAGTTTCATCCTCATTAGTGACATTTTTGCAGTTTTTTATAAGCTGATCTACCAATGTAATATCATATTCTTCCTCTTTCCAGATTCATTCATCATTCTCTCCCTATTTAAAGTTCTATAAATATTATATGTTATATTAGTTTATCTATAGTTTTTTAATTTTATTACTTAACACTGTGGTCAAGGTTTCATACAATAATTTATTCGTCTAAATCGTTCCATTTGATAGTTTTTTTATGTCATAGTTATCTCTCTTTTCCCTATCTTCAAAAGGTGTTTTCTACTAACTGTCGCTTTCTAGAAAGGGCTTTACGTTCAAATTATAACAGGTCAAAAGTATTCGATTGAAAGAAAAGTTCTCTGGGCAAGGAAACAAAGTATCATTTTTCTTCTCGTTGTCAGTGGATGAATGCAGGAAACATTTGTATATTTTTTTTTATTATTCGGTAAAGTTACACTGATAAAGTAATATATATGGTGTAGCAGACAGCGAATAGAGTATATAAGTGGACAGGTTTTACATGTTACAGGCTGTTTCTAAACATAGTTTTTCTGCTAGAACAAGATCCATTTGATTATTTGCTATTTATTTGTTTTGTATCTAAATGGTTTATAATATATAGACTGGTGCCTTTTGTATTAAATTTAATATATCATGTTTATTTTTCTAATAAAAAAATAAAGTAATATAAGAAGATCACGAATAGTAAAAATAATTCTTTTGCAGAAAATAAGTCACGGGGAACCATGAAAAATACTTTTCTACTATAATCAAATTTAAAATTATACATAATATATTTCTTTACTTTCATAATAATTATATTAAGAATCATATGATAGAGTATATAAGTGGACAGGTTTTATATGTTACAGGCTGCTTCTGATGGTTATGTGTCTAGACTTTATAAAATTCATAGTACATCCTTACAAAACATACCTACGAACTTTTCAAACTCATACTGTTATTTTTATAAAGCTATAAAGACCACATTCTTTAATATGATTGTCTTCATTTTCTTCCTTAAGAACCAACCATTATCTCGTAAAATCGGAATTAATTGTGTAACTTAAGTATAAATGGATTAAACACCGTCACAGAAATTATTCGTGGAGATTATCCATGCAAGGAAAAATCTATATTCTATCTCCATCATACATGAAAATTAGTTGGTATATCATAGTCACAATACCGTGAATGGATAATCTCAAGTCTAATAAATATGTGACAAAGACAAAAAGTTTCACGATTATTTATGATCAGATTGTCGAAGCCTATTTTTACTTGGTATAAGTTAGAAAAGTCTTCTAATGGAGAAGCGAGAAATAAGACTATTACTTTGTTTTGTCTTTCACCAAACCACTGCTATATGATTGTATGTATGTATATATAGGTGTAGCACAAGGTGATATATAGCAGAAGCAAAGCATAGGAGTATAGGGCTAATTAAGCAGCAACAAGCATGGCAGGTTTAAGTTGTTTGTTGGTGTTTTGTTTGGGTATTTTCATCCAAATGAGCTACTGTCATGGCAGCATTACAACATGCTTGCCTCAGAAGCATGCTGCACTATTCATACTTGGAGATTCACTATTTGATAACGGAAACAACAACTACATCAACACCACCACCTCTTACCAAGCAAATTATGGTCCCTATGGAGAAACTTTCTTCAAATACCCCTCTGGCAGGTTTTCTGATGGACGCATGATACCAGATGTTGTTGGTATGTATGGTTTAGTTTTAAGTTGCAGGAGTTTTGCTTGTGTTCTTGATGTTGCAGAAAATTACAGACAAATAAGTTGATATATTGATATGGTGAAAAGTTGTACTAATTATTTGATTTTTGTTAGCTGAACTTGCAAAGTTGCCGATACTTCCACCATACCTGCATCCGGGTCGGGTTGAACACATCTATGGTGTCAATTTTGCTTCAGGAGGAGCAGGTGCTCTGCGTGAAACCGCTCATGGATTTGTAAGATCATCATTATATTAGTACTGTAGACACATTGATTAAATATTGACTAAAATTATTTCATATTATTTGACTAAACTTTTATATTCTTTACATGCATTGATTAAATATTGACTAAAATTATTTCATAATATTTGTTCCCAATTCTGTGCTGGTTTTTCCTTCAACTTTTGAACCAATAGAAAGAAAATGAGAATTGTTTAGTCTCACTATGCAATAAATAGACTCACCTATAGGATTTTGTTAGATTTATTTTTCAAAAACACTTCTACATAAAAAAGAAAAAAAAAATCAAAGTTGAACTTTTCATAAACTAAAATTAATTTTATACATAAATTAATTTGTAAATATATATATATATATATATATGATTTCGAAAATTATTTTTAAATTATAAATAAACTAATTTTAACTTAAAAAAGTTTTCTTTTATGAAGAAGTTGGTGAAACTGATCAAAACAAACCTACAATAAAGATGATGTTTTAGTACCAATAAGGTATACAAGTTTCACTAAACTATTTGTGATATAAAAGAGTGTCTGACTTGATTCTATTAATCATCATCCAGCATACTTTTAGTTAGGTGTTTATTCTAATCTAACCTTGTCTTGTATGTAGGTGATAGACCTCAAAACTCAGGTAAGTTATTTAAAAAATCTAAAGAATTCATTTAGTCAGAGACTGGGAAAAGCAAGAGCAGAGGAAATTGTGTCCAAATCTGTGTACTTGTTGAGCATTGGAAGCAATGACTATGGCTCTCTTGTGGACCCAAACTCAAGTTCTGGGCTTCTTCCAGTTGATCATCAAGGGTTTGTAGATATTGTGATTGGAAACCTCTCAGACGCCATAACAGTAAGAACAAATTTCAATCTGAATTAATTGTTGTGAAATTACCCTTTTATGTGCATGATATATTGTCATAATAGTAAGTTTGATTTCTATATTTTATAAAATTTATAAGTTTGGTCTCTCTATTATTTTATCTACAACTGGAGCACCTTAATTTTTAATTTATATGTAATAGTTTCTTTAGTTTTTAATTATTTTTAGCTTTATTTAACTTTTAATTTTAAAAATTTATTAAATCACTATTATTTAGATTTGTTATCAAGTTCCTCCAACTACTAGTCTTTTCAATTTTGTAAAAGTGTCATATGTAACGTGCAGTTTTCTCCAATACATATATAAAGTAACAAAAAGTTAAAGTTAAAAATTGAATAAAACGGCAGATAATTAAAAATTGTATTGAAAAAACTCAGGAACCAAAGTATACATAATTAGAAATTAAGGGATTAAAATTTAGGAACCAGAAGTTTGAATTTAGTAAAATATAGGGAAAAAATAAAATTAAACCTATATTTTCCATAATCCTAACCCTAATTAATATTTGTATATCTTTAGGAAATTTATAATCTTGGCGGAAAGAAATTTGGATTTGTGAACGTGGGTCGAATAGGTTGTTCACCGGGCGTAAGGGTTTTGTTGAATAATGGAAGCACATGCTTTGAGGAAATTTCAGCCATTGCAAGACTACACAACACTGCACTCTCCAAAAAGATTCACGAGCTAGAGAATCAGCTCAAGGGATTCAAATATTCAATGTTTGACTTCTATGGTGCAAGTACTGAAGTGCAGAACAATCCTACAAAATATGGTATTCCCTAAATCCATGTTTCATTGATTTATATTTTGTGGGCATATTGTAATCACTGTTTTGGCTTGGTCTTGATGGGAATTGAAGGTTTCAAAGAAGCGAGTGTGGCATGTTGTGGAGGTGGACCATATAGAGGAGATGGTAGTTGTGGAGGGAAGAGAGGGATTAAAGAATACGAGTTATGTGACAATGTCAATGAACATGTGTTCTTCGATTCTATTCATCTTACCGATAGAGCTTGCCAGCATTTCGCAGAGTTGATATGGAATGGAAATCACACTGTCGCAAGTCCTTACAATCTAAAACAACTATTTGAATTATGAACTTTCAATATATACATTTATGAATAAAGCAAGACATGACACCAAGAAGTACTTGTTTCCACATTATGTTTCTAGTTGACTGCTTTGTATCATATGATAATTTTGAGTTTGCTAAATAAAACATAAGTTCATAAGAGCTTCAATTCATATAGCTCTTTGAATCTTACCTCTTAAGACTTTTAAATTAAATTAATTTTTCTCGTAATAAATATTTTTTAGTCAGCCTTACCTCCTTAATAGTTTATTAGTCCTGTTACCTAAAATATAAGCACTATAAGAAAAAAGTTATTTAGAGATTAATATTTAACTATCAAATGAAATGGTTGTTAATTATGAGCAAAATAGTCACCAAATTAAATTTTGGTTGCTAAAAAATTACAAAATAAAAGTAATGATTGAATTTAGTGACCAATTAAGTCAAATAATTGGTATCTAACAGTAGATACCAAAGTTTTAGTGACCTATGCCATTAGATTCTAAATTGGTTTTTACAGACTTGCTTATCCTTTTCCGGTTTTTCCATAGTTTTTCATATAAACTATGGTGGCGACTCCTTTTCCTAAAATTTTCAATTATTTTAATTTTTCTCTTTTTGGATTGTTGTTCCCATCGTGACCCCAGTTGCGACAATAGCTGAGGAATCAGTATTTAGGAAATTGTCCTTATGAATTTCACACTTAAGGAATCAATGTGAATGATATTTATATGTGCATCAATTTTGAGTAGTTGTGAGTATTACGTGTTTTTATCAAACCAAAATACAGATAGGAAGATGAATGAAGTTCAATCCCATGTTTTAACTAAATCTTTTAAAATACTTTTGCTCTTGATTAACTTAACATGCAATCTCTTTTATGTTATTATGCTCTTTAAACCAAATCATTATCAAACCTTATGTACTTAACGAGTAGTGAAATCTAAAATTTTAATTGAAACTATTTTTTGTGGGATCGACATCCGTACTTCAAATACACTATATTACTTCTTACTCGGTACACTTGTCGAATAGTCAATATTTAGTCATCAAGAAGCGACATATTCGACCACGACTAGGTTAGATTTTTTTCACGATAATAATATTTAAATTTCTCACTATGACATCTATTTTTTGTGAAAGATGTCAGTGCCTCTTTAAAACCTTTTTGCCTATTCAACTTGAGACTGGAGGCCTTGTGTCCCTTCCTGGACCTAGGGGGTGTTTAGTAAGAAGGAGAGTTCAAGAAGTAGCCTTTTATTATAAGATGAACCAAGTAGTACAGGCCTATTCATCCTCTATCTAATGTTAATCAAATATTTAGAACTACGAGACTCAACGATTTCACCAGTAAAACAACAAAAAAAATTGTTAAGATTATTAAAACCAACCACATACCTATAAAGTACAATAAACAACTAATTATTCTTGATAACTAACATTTGAATGTTTCATTAGACATTCATCTGTTAAACAACGATCAATTAATATTTAGTACTTGAATACGGTTGTTTGAAGGAAAAAAGAGACTATAAATAAGATAGGTTTTAGAAAAGGAAAAACAAGTTTTATTTACAGTGACCTAGAGTCGTAATAATAACCAGAATAATACTATTTTTAATAAACTCTCAAAAACACTTTTAAAGTGCAACTACTAAACTAAATATAAGTAATACTAACTATGTTACAACAATTTTGAAGTCAAAATACATAAATGGAGAGTATAAACATCCGTTTAACATCTTTAGCACTTAATAAGGTTTTTAAAATATTCCCCAACCAAATGTAACAGTGGGAATAAGAATGCTAAGTCCATCCATGTACAAAAAAATCATTAAATAAGCATTTTTGTATGAAAACCTATATTGATGCAGTTTCTAAATCATATCAACCTGAACTCATACACCAAGCACCATCATGTATCTATCATGGTTTTAAATTAAACTGAACATTGTAATTAAGCTGCAATGTACAAGGTTTTTTTACTTTGTGGTTACGACCATCAACTCTATTCATCTCTTATTTCTTACAATGCTCTTGACAAAATTACAGATACAGTTCCCTACTTTATCATCAATCTAAATGGATATACAATATTAAGAAAATGGATATAGAATCACATAATGCAATAGCCTGTGAGACAAATAAGAAAATAAATATTTTGATAATTGGAGAGATAGTATATGAAATACACATCAAAAAACAATAGAAACCGAAAAAAAACGTATACAATACATAAAATCATAAAAGAGGAATTTCTCTAAATTGTATTTTCAAATTTATAATTAATATCATAATAGAAAATAATTGTATCTGAATAATAGCAAATAAATATATATATATATATATATATATATATATATATATATATATATATATATATATATATATATATATATATATATATATTTCTAACTTTTATTTTATTCAATTTTAAAAAAATGGTTATTAGTAACTTAAACTAATCTCATTTCATAAAAAATGCGCTGCATTTATATTTGACAATTTCTATGTGTTCAATTTTCTATAACATAATCATCCCATATCCAATATTATACATTTTTTTCGAATATTATTGTTACTTAAATTTATTTTTCAATTCATATATTATTAATCCAAATTTTTAATATCTAAAATTTTTTAATTAATTTAAATTTTGTTCTTGATTAAAAGTCTGACAATGGATATCTCTATAACATGTTTAGAAATTTACTTAATTTTCGTTCTTTATTTGTTGTGTGGATCCGATGTTGTCCATAGGGATATAATTGTCTATAATTTATTACAAAATTGATTTTTGGACTGATGTTAAGTTATTTAAAATCAATTTTAACTTTGAAAGATTGAGTTTAACAGCGTGTTTAGATTAAAAAAAACTGGAAAGGAATAATTATTCTTGTAAAAAAACTTAAATTCCTTTATGACAAAATATATTATTTAGATAAAAAATTTTAAAATAAAAATAAATTTTTTATAATTTTATGAAAGTAAATTGATTGTTAATTTTAAGTTTTATCTAAAATTAATAATTTGAAAAATTTTATACTTTTAGAATCACGGAATTTTTTTTATAATTAACTTTTACCGGAGTATCACTGATTTCACTTACATTCATATAGTTTTTGTTGGAGTATCACTACTTTTTATTTTCGAGAATTAAAAAGTTTGTGTTGATTTTGAAAAGAGTTATGTTTAAAAATTGTTAGAATTTTTTTTATTAGTTCACTATTATTTTATATTTAATATCAGTTTAAGATTTTTTTAAGTTAATGTAAGAAAGACTTGTTAGAAAATAAATAAATTATTTTTATATAATCAATTTGATAGACATTGGTTATATAAAGATAGGGTTCTGTCTCTGCAGTATGAGAGTTCTACACAATATATCATCAATAAAATGTGTAGAGTAAAAGTAACGGAAAGAGATAGATTGAGATAAGGAGATTAAAGAACAATTGGTTAGATATCTAATAGATCAAGGTAAGTCTCTCTCACTATCCTATGTGAGAATTATAAATTCTAATATCCTGTGGAATATTTATGAATGATTATTCTATTTTTTTTAAAGGATCTAAATTAGACTTTTCTAATTAACCTATTATGATTATGGTTCCATTTGATCAATATAGTGATTATTTTTTATTATCAACTATTAGAATTAATATTTAGCGTTAACTAGAAAAATTATCAACTTAAATTAAGAAAAAATTGTTTTATTCTAACATTAACTAGAAGAATTTTTCAACTGCCATTTATAAAAAATTAAAAATTGTAAAGAAATTTCAAATAACACAACCATAAAAATAATCTTAATTAATATCAATGTAAATAATTATTATCAACCTTAAAATAAGTAATTTCATATCTTGACAAATTATGATGAAAATAACATAAAAAATTGATTAAAAATATCGTTAATATTAATATTTTTAAGTTATTAACAATTGATGATAATTGAAATATTTTATCTAAATGTAAAAATTAAAATTTCATAAATTTAAATTATCATATTGAAGAAAATATTTAAAAAAGTTAATTTAAATAATATAAAAATATTGAAATATTTAAGAAATTATTAAAAATTTAGAATATCAATTCAAATTTAATATTTAAAAATATCTAAAAGATTATAAAATTATCGGTCAAAGTAACAATCTAATATGAAAAATTCAATGGTTTAAATAACAAATGATACTTTTATCTCAGGAGAATTTTTACACCTTTAATTCGTTCAATCAAAGAAGCTTATACATTCACATAGGGAAATAAGTTTATATTCGCATTAGCACTTGTTTCTTTTCTCTGTTGCGCATTTTTCTGATTTTTCTCTTTCAAATTACTCTAATTACTTGTTGCTATTGTATATTTTTTTATTTAATATTTTTTTTATTTAATATCAGTTAGTGTTCTTTTTTATTTGTTTTTTTATTCGTTTCTTCCAGCGAAGTTTTACATATACCTAAATCGTTTTCCCTTCCGTGATTTTTCTGAAAAGTTTTGTTTTTCAAATGACTATATTTTAATTTTCAAGTTTTATTTTTAGGTTTAAAGATCTCAAAAATGTAAACTTTTTTTGAATTTGAAAGAATTTTGCTACTGTATGTACGGTTTTATTTGAATTTTGAAAGAATTAATTTCTTTTCATGTTCTTGATTTTATTTTTCAAATAATTTAATATTTTTTTTATATAATTTTGATATGATTTTTTCTTTAAGAATATGTTTGTCTCTAATTTTTTCTTGTAGTTTTTGATAAGTATCCATATTTGTTAATTTTTTTTATCGGTTGATCAAAATCATTTTTCTCGTTTTCCATAAAATAATCATTTTGAAGTTTCTCTTGAACTAATCTATCTTTCAATATAAATTGTGAATTTTTTAAATCTAAAGCAAACTTATTTATTATTTACTAAATTGAAATAAGACACCAATTTTAGTTCTTATTTTTTTTTTTTTACTTCTTATTCTTATTGGTTTCTTATTTTTACGTTTTCTTGTTCTAATAGTTGTAATTTGTGTTCTTTTTTGTGTTGCTTCTTAGTTTTTCGTGTTCTTGTTTTTTTCTTTTTTTTTATTGTTTTTTCTTGTTATTGTTGTTTATTTTTCTTCTTACTTTTTTTTTGTTTTTCTTGTTTTTTATTTGTTCTTCTTTCTTCTTTTTTTTCTTTTT
>Ga0209700_107878_pt1 | contig 14424 bp, 7 predicted proteins | sample SiratroredBW_FD_187528 | JGI IMG/M metagenome (GOLD analysis project Ga0209700, IMG submission 187528) | Root nodule microbial communities of legume samples collected from California, USA - Siratro red BW (SPAdes) (version 2) | ecosystem: Host-associated > Plants > Roots > Nodule | place: USA... | reverse complement strand
TATTATTATTATTATTATTATTATTATTATTATTATTATTATTATTATTATTATTATTATTATTATTATTATTATTATTAATTTAGTCATTTTTCTTTTTGAGAAGTGGATGAGTTCGTGGTTGAAAAAACAATTGGACGAGTTCGAATTCTGAATGTGTACATGTTTTGAATATTCATAGGAAGAATATGTCGTCTGTAGTATTATTCGGCTCGAGCAAAATTGGTCTCCACAAAATGATCATGCAAATTCTGCTTTTATTTTTGCGAAATTGGAAGTTTTTGTGTGTGAGTGTGTGTGAGAGAGAGAGAGAGAATTGCATGCTAAAATTTGTCTTGAAATTGAGATTTTTTTCCCCAATTTTCCATATGGAATTTTAACTGTTTTGTTATTTGTTTTTTAAACGAGCTCGGGGTTTTGACATAATGTAGTTCACTTTACCTGGTTGCTGACATCGTCCAATTGGATAAGATTTTTTTTTTTTTTTCTTTTGTGATGACTCAACAGGAACTGTTTGAAATTTTATAAAAAAAAGGTGTTTCGTTTAAATAATGATTTCAAACTGTTCTTATAATCGTGACCAAATACAACTGCTTGATTCCTTGTGGCACTGTTTTAGATGTTTTAACCTTTGTACGACAGTTTGAACACATTATTGGAGCATTAAGAAAAACATGAATTAAAAGTGGCTTGGTACTGTGTTTGTCCTTTTCTTTAGTGTATTCCTGGTATGCACCTTCACTGTAATGTGTCTTTGTTGTCAAGCAAACATTGAATGTGATCAACTGAGCATATTCTAATAATTGTGTGAATAAGTGGAAGGGGAATTACTTTATGAAAAGATGTTGGAGAAGATAACTAGATAAAATAAAAATTGACATGATCATGCTGATAAATAATTTTTTTTGATGAAGGGCCATATGTGGAAATAGTTTTCTGGTGCGCCGATGAGATGAACTGATGTTATTGACAGTCGAAGGTGGAGGATTCTTCTTCAGCTTCAGGATATGGTAAGGGTCTGAGGAGTGACGACAAATCCATGAGAGTTTTGCCGTGGAGCCAGTTCCAGTTGGTAGGCCAAGAATCTGACCAGCTGGCTTTCAGAAAGAAACGCCTCTCTAGCAGGAGCGCTTCCTTTGTTTGCTTTGGTTGCGCCTCTGCAAGGCTTGACACTGCATCTCATCTTAAAGTGGGCTATGCCAAACATCATGGTGTCTCTTCAGGGACCCTGGTTTCCAACAAGGGCAAGTATCCTTCTGATAACATAGATGATGATTGTAGAAAGGTTCATCTTAAAAGTAGCTTAAAAAGGCAAAGAAATAAAAAACCAGTTCCTGTCGAGGCTGTTGCTGAACATGAGGCATCAGGTGGAAAGGAGAATTATGCTCATGGTCAGACAGAGAGAAGGAGAGTGCAATGGACGGACGCTTGTGGTAGGGAGCTTGTTCAAATACAAGAATTTGAGCCCAGGTTAGAATATTTTATTTTCTCTACTGACTTATATAAAGATTTACATACTCAAAGCAGATACTTTTGGTTGTTTTCGTTAAGAGTTTTGTTTGGGCGATCATGTGTAAAGTTTGAAAGTTTTTGTCTCTTGTGTCACATTTTGTTAATAGGAACACTACTTTATTTGTGTGATTAATAGCAAATCACACATCCTTGTACAGTCTTCTCTTCTCCTTTCTTTTATTCTCACCTACCAAAGGTCTAAGAAAGGCTTGGGGCTTTGAGTGAAAATGGTTTGAATTTTTGTGAGGCAAAGAGTGATCTGAATTCTGATTAGAGCGGGAGCAGACATACATATAGCTTCACTTTTCAGGCACAGTTCTAAACTGTAAGAAACTTTATGTTTTGTTCTTTCCCAGAGCTGTCTATCCGGTCTATCTGATACAATTCGTGAAACTAGTTTTAAATTTGAACAGGCCTAACTGATAACCTTGGTTTAGATGATTATATACAGCTGCATTATTTCCCTATCCATTTGAATGAATAACCTGATTGTTCTTAAGAGTCAGATTAGCTTATTCTTCCGTTAGGTAATTCTGATCTTGTGATAAATTGGAGACCCCTTCCCAACCATGTTCTCTCTCTACTTTGTGACTTCAATATTTTGAAGGATTTCTCCATTGAACATTGTTAAATGGAATTCCCTTAGATGCAGTAAAAGGTCAATTGCAGTATAGGGACAAAGGAGTCTTTCATGATCATTACTTCTGGAGTTATGGTGATAAATCTCTCCAGTATTTTTTGACCTCTTCTGTGTCTAGCGGTCTTTAATGTTTAGTTTTCTATAATCAATAGGATTAATACTAAAATGATGTAAGATTAGTGGTTCTCAAATTTATAACTCATTACAATTGAGGTCACAATTGAGGTAGGCTATGAGTGACTGCAATTAGGGCTGCTTTCCAACCAGGAATCAATATGTTAGGAAGTCAAATTTAAACAATACATAAGAAAGAAGATTCATAAATCTATTATTTTGAGGTTTTAGGTTGAAAGTAGTGTCGTGATCTCTTATATGATTTGTTTATGGTTCATTGATCCCGAATCTTCTCAGTACCCTGAAATGACCCAACACAAACTCTATGATATTTCTTTTCTATTTTGATATTTTCTGTATTTTGTTATTGCAATTAGAGACTTATTCTCCAAGTTTTCGTAAAATTCCAATGGTTAGTTTCAGTTCGTTTAGAACCATAAGTAACAGTTGAGTGGGGCGAGAGTAGAGAAAAAGAAAGAGGAAGTTTATGAAAAGGATTCTTTCATTATTGAATGTAGATTCAAGACGTATCTCCTTCTACAAATATATGAAAAAGAAACAAAAGTCGAGGTTTGATTCGGTTTTGAAGTAAAAAGGACTAGTTAAGCACACTAATTTAAAACAATTTAATTGGTTTGACTCGGTTTTGAAGTAAAAAGAACTAGTTAAGCACACTAATTTAAAACAATTTAATTGGTTTGACTTGAAGGATCAGATGTATTAGATATAATCCGATTTGATGAATATCCCTATGCGAATATAAGTTTTTTCGTATTTTATGTAGGATTTAATTTTTGACCACCTTTATTCAAGTTTCGATCAGATAGAGTAAATCTTACTTTTTTGGACAAAATGGAACCTCCGAGGTACACAAGTTATAACGTTAGTCCTCATACAATTATGGTTACCAATTAGTCCTTGAAGATTCTTTTGTTTACCACTTCTCCAAAATTGTTTCTGAATGAGTTCCACGAGTATTTAATATGTTGCTAAATTAATCCCTCATATTTTTTGATTTCCAATTTGTTTATAAAATTTGGAAGTCATGTAGTAGTGCTGCATGCAACCTTGGAGGACTAAATTGGGTTTTCTCCATCTTCTATAATGGCTAAAGCATTGCCTACAGAGGTGAAACCTTCTGGTGTCCGTTCAGTTTTTGGACATTTTACAAAATTTTACCCCGTAGCTCTTATAGATTCCATTTTCATATCTTAGATGATTGACCAACATATGACCATAGTTTTCGCTCCAAAGAGTAAGTCTCCTGTTTTCTCTTGTCTATTATATTAATCAATACAAATTAGGCCGAACTGCAATTAATGAATTTTTTTAATTTCTCATCCTTTACCACGCTAGTTGACAACCATTTTTTGTTTTAATTTTGATGTTAATGAAACATTTCTTTTTTACTTTTAATAGCTGAACTTGATGTAACGGAAGTTTCTAACCTTGTTCGCAAGCAATATTTATATTTTACCTTTTCTTGTTCTGTTGTGTACTTATTCTTTAAGATCGTGATTGTTGTTCAATTGCAGTGAAGTTTCATTTGATGAATTTGAGTACGGGAATAACAAAACTTGTTCCTGTGCTATAATGTAAATTGGCAGACCCATTTATGCTGTGTCAATTTGTTCCTTGCTGGCATATTCCATCGCTCAGCTTAAGGAAAAGGAGCAGGTGTTTTCAGTCTAGTGGAGAGATTAATATACCATCTCTTGCCTGAGCAATCATTTGTCTCCATCAAGGCTTGCAGTGGCCTTCAATTTTGTTACTCTGCTTTTCCTCAATTTTGTATAATCTGTCATGTGAATTCTTTGGCTTTTGATTCATGATTTTTTCGCTGTTCTAGGTTCTTATGCTTTATATATATAGCTTAATCAAAGTTTGTTTTGTTTATATATATTCTTTATATATATAGTTTCATGCTCTTTCGTTAGGTAGAGGTGGTACAGATGTAATATTTTTTTAAAGAAAACTAGCTTCTGATGCCAGCTTGGTATTATCTTCTCCTTATTTCAGAGAAATTCAGTTCCTTTTCTCTTTCTTTCATTCAGTTTTTTGAGCAATCAAACTTAATGTGCCTGCAATTTACGGAGAGACACTGGAAGAAATGTCTGGTCTGATGAGTGGAAAAGATTAGCACTGTCTTAAACTGTCCTGTTTTTCTTGACCTGGTTTTCATGGCAAAACATTTCAGTGTGCCAAAATATGACAACTAATTTCTTACAGGCGAATGATATTCTTTAACTTGTCGAGATATTCTCACAAAATATGGTTTGCGCTATGCTATAGTAATGTTTGGAATCAGTCATATGACACACATATTTAACAAATGAATATTCTTCCTTAGTAGAAGAAATGAGAAACAGTTTGTTTCTAAAGATGTATTATACAATTTACAAAAGTGTATGCTTTTTATTCTCCCTTAATGAGAGAAGAGGAAAATTATGTTAAATGTATAAAATCATATATCTGTCATTTTAAATTACATTGCTATGTAACCTGATCTCAGTTACATCTAATAACATAGTTAATTATATATATAATGTAACATAATAATCTAAACCCTAATTATAATAATCAATATTTCATTATATAATATAACAAAATTGATTATCTTATATACCTAATTGATTATGCTAATTCAATATTTTATATACTTAATTGATTATGGTATATTACATAATATAATATAATATATCAAAATATAATTATATTATATAATATAAAAAAATAAAAAAATAAGACATTAAAATAATAATAATAATAAATAAATAATAAAATTTAAAAGAATAAAAATAAAAAAAATCATAAAAAATTATAAAAATATCAGTAATAATAAAAATTATAAATAATAATATTAATAATAAAATTAGAATGAATAATAATTATTATTATAAAAATATTTATAAAATTATAATTTGATATTTAATTAAAAATTAACTTATAACAATAAGGATAATTTGATTGTTTTCTGAATTTATAATTTTAAAAAAATTATATCAATCAAATTATTCACAAAAGGTATAAAATGAAAGAAAGGAAAAGAAAGAAAGTGGAAAGTGATGACATTTTGAATGGAAAAAGAGAGTTAAAAGTTTGTAATAAATGTAATTGATTTAATAAAGTAAATTTTTTATATATGTTTACAAAATAATTTATAGAATAAACTTTTAAAAATAATTTCGTATTAAAATAAATTTTGAAATATAAGCTAGAGTTAAATAAATTTTTAATTAAAATAAAAGTAATTATCAAATCTTAATAAATAAAAAATTTATATTTCAAAATAATAATATATTAAAATATTTTATAAAATATAAAATTAGATTAATTTATTTATTTAATTTATTATTTTAATATTTTAATTTTAATTAATTGATTATGCTTGGAATAACTGTACTTGGCTCTTGTCTACTCCTTTAGGTAATATTCTAAACTGGATGCTTGAAGAGTCAGGTTTTTAATCAGTAAGTTAGTAAGAAGTCTTTCTTCATGATTGGTGATGCTTGCAATTGGGAAAAGTTGGTTTAGTCTTATTCCATTCCTAATGGTTAATATCTTATTCTTTGAAAAGTTCTACATAAAAAGCTTCCTTTAGATAAAAATGTGCAATGTACACTGTAAAGTTAAAGGTGTTAACTGTAAAGGTGTTAAGTTATGTTCTATTTGATAAAAATTACAGAATAAATATTCTGAATAATGAATTTAACCATTATATTAAATTATTGAGAGTCATAATCCAATAGAAGAGTTACATACCTGAATCTATGGATAAAGATAGAATACTCGATATGGTTATGATCTTTCTCGACCAAAATCTTTCTTATTCTTCTTGTTGGACTTTAAAGTAACTCTTTTGATGTTAAGAGACCACAAAGGATTTGATTTTGGTATATCGGGGGCCAACCCTTTACCTTCCTTTTATTCTGTTAACCTCTCAGAAAATGATTTTCATGACCAATTATCCTAAAAATTAGGAGGTGTCATTAAAACTATCTTAATGACTCATTAAAACTATTTTAGTGACAAACGATTTGGAACGTTAAGAAAATCAACAGCTAATATGATTATATATAAATAAATATATAGCCCACAATTAGACTAAGGAAATATAATTTCCTAACAATCTCCCACTTGGGCTATATATATTATCGTGAAATAATCATATCACAAAATATACCATAAGTGCACATACCGAATGTTATTTGTCCTTAACTACTTAAACAATCTGGTCCATCTCATATACCAATAATTGAATTACCGCGACTTTCATCACATTAAATTCACAACTGAACCACGATGATTACCATACTGATATACTCAACGACATAGATCAAGTTTGAATGAGTAACATGAAAATCACATGAAATTTGATCTCATGCTTGTCTATTTCCAAGTGTTCCAACTTTAAAACCTTCATTAAGATCTGCCCAAAATTTGCAATATCAACACTGCAAACAACATGATGTAATTTATTATGCAGAAAATTAAATAGTACAACGTTTGACACAAAACATGTAAAGTATACAAAATAACCCACTAAGCCAAGTTATCATCAACAGTGATATCCATATGAGCAATATGCTCATGAAAGACTTTAGGGATCAATCCTTCGGTTAATGGGTTTGCTAACATAAACTTTGTTCCTATATGTTCTATAAGAATTTGTTTTTCTTGAACTCTCTCCTTAACAACCAAAAATTTAATATTTTGACTTTATTAAGCTCTTGTTGTTGTTGGTGGAGTAAAGCACTACTGAATTATTGTCACAATAAATCTTCAATGGCTTTTCAATGTCATCTACCACACGAAGCCTGGTGACAAAGTTTCACAACCATATGTCATGGTTAGATGTCTCATGCTCAAGTATTTGCCTAGAACTCCCACTATAAATGTTGTATCAGAACGTGTGTAGACTTGAGCATACATTAAGTTCCCTGTTGCTAATGCATAAGGTTTATCATGCATTATTGTCCTTTCAAGATCATTTTGGGACACTATTTGAGACTAAACTTGTCTTCTTTAGCCACGATGGTGTCAACATACAAGATTAGGAATACATATTTACTCCCACTGAACTTGTAGTATACACAATCATCAACAATATTTGCCTCAAAGCCATATGAGGTAATAACCTGATGAAACTTGTGATACCATTAACGGGAAGTCTGTTTAAAATCATAGATGGATTTCTTTAATTTGAAGACCATAGACTTTGAATTACCTGACACAGTTTTTTGGTTGCACCATATAAATTGTCTCACCAATGTCTCCATTAAGAAATGTCGTCTTAACATCCATCTGACGTAGCTCTAAATCAAAATGAGCTACTAATGCCATTATTGTTCTAAAAGAATCTTTTGAAGATACTAGAGAAAAAAGTTTCTTCATAATTTATGCCTTCCCTTTGAGTAAATCCCTTATTGACTAAACGAGCTTTATATCTTTCGATATTACCCATAGAATCCCTTTTTTAAATATCTATTTACAACCAATGGGTTTCACACCTTCAAGTAATTATACTTAGATCCCAAACATCATTGTCTCTCATAGACTTAATCTCATCCTCTATGGCACCAATCCACTTTTGAGAATTAGAACTTTTCATGGCTTGACAGAAGTTGATCAGGTCATCTTTTGTTAAACTAATGTCATCCTCATATTCTTGGAGGTACACAAGGTATTCATCCGAAATAGCACTTCTCCTTTCTCTGGTAGATCTTCTTAATGGCACTTTTTGAGGTTGTTGAGTTTGTTCTATAGGTTGTATTTGAGGAGGATTCTCATTGTTGTTTTGTTATATAAATGTGTCTTGAATAACAATAAGTATGAATACCTTATCATTATCAATAATAGATTCCTCATCAAAAACAACATTCCTAATGTTTCCTTCCCCTCCAAACTCAACATCCGCAAGAAATATTGCATTTCCCATTTCAAAAGTTGATCTTGATGTAGGATCATAAAACTTGTATCCTCGTGAGCATTCAGCGTAATCAACAAAATAACAGCTAAATGTCCTTGAGTCCAATTTTCTTACATGCGACTTATAAGGTAGTGCCTCAACTGGACATCTCCAAATGTGTAAATGTTTTAGGCTAGGTCTTTTATTAGCCCAGAGTTCATAAGGGGTTTTGTTAACTGCTTTGCTTAGTACCCTGTTAAAGATGTACACTGCAGTCTTTAAAGCTTCTCCCTAAAGTGATTCAGGCAAGGTCGAATGACTGATCATACTTCTCACCATATCCTTAAGATTTTGTTTCCTTCGTTCTGCAACACCATTCATACTGAGTTTGCCAGGCATTGTGTATTGCGGAACAATTCCACATTCTTTTAAAAAAAGCGCAAAAGGTCCTGGACGTTGTTCTCCTGATCCATCATATCTTCCGTAGTATTCACTACCACTATCAGATTTGACAGCTTTGATTTTCTTTCCAAATTGGAGTTCAACTTTAGCTTTGAAAGACTTAAAAAGTCCAAGGTTGGGACTTCTCATGAATTAAATATAAGTACCCATAACGAGATTAATCTTCTATAAATGTAATAAAATATTGTTGTCCATTCCATGAAGTAGTAGGAAACGAACCACATATATCGATATGTATTAGTTCTAAGACATCTTTAGCTCCCTCTGCGCTTAGTTTTCTTTCATTTGTTCTTTTCCCCTTGATACATTCAATACAGACTTGAAAATCCTTTAAATCTAGGGGTTCAAGAATTTCATCCACCATAAGCCTCTGAATTCTCTGTTTAGAGATGTAGCCTAAACACTTATGCCATAATGAGGCAGAATTCTCATTTAATTTTCATTTTGTACCTCTTGAACTTGTTTGTAGTATTTCATTGCAGAAATTTAAATCAAACTTATACATATTATCAATTAAAAAAAAATGGAACAAATAATATTTGAGTTTTGGAAGAGACTAACTTTATTATTTTCGAAAGAACAATGATAACCAGATTTTCCCAAACGAGAAACAGAAACTAAATTAAAAAACAATCCAATCTTAAAAACATAATCTGAAGATTCCTATAGCTTCCACTGCAACTTTATTATCATCCGCCACATAGATGAATCTTTCAGCATCACTTGGTGGTTGGCTCCACTGGCAACCCTGCATAGCAATACTATATGAGTAGTAGCACCAGAATCTACCCACCAAGTGTCCATATGTGCAAAACTTAAATTAACTTCAGAATAAACAAAAACGAGAATCATACCCTTCTTTGCTCGCCAAGCAGCATATTTGGCACAATCCTTTTTAACGTGTCTTGTCTTCTTACAGAAGAAACATGTTAAAACATCATGTTTCTTTGTCTTTTCTACTGAGAAGGTGTAACTGCAGTAGCCTCACACTTTCTTTATGTTCTCGTTGTAACCTCTCTTCCTCATGCACACAGTGAGATTAGCTCATTCAAGGACCAAGTATCCTTTAGAGTATTATAACTCACTTTGAATTGCCCAAAGTATGCAGGAAGAGAAATCAAAATCAAATGCACGAGTAAGTCCTCAGACAACTCAAAGTGCTTTCAATTTTGAAGCAAGATGAGACATTTCCATAATGTACTCCCTTATGTTCGCTTTGCCTTTATACCTCATAGAGACAAGTTTGTTCAAAAGATTACTTGTCTCTTCCTTTTCATTTTTGGCAAAGAATTGTTGAATGTCCTCTATGAATTTTTTAGCATTGCTATCTTCAGTAAAAGAGTCTCAAAATGCTTCAGGAATAGAGCGTTTCATAATCATTACACTCATTCGATTGGAGCTCCCATTTTTCTATTTTAGCCTCATTAGCATTTTCTTCAGCAGCAATGGGTTTGTCCTGCCGAAGAGGTATGTCCAAATCCATACCAACCAAGGACAATATCTACAGTATCTTTCCAAACTTTGAAGTTTGTACCATTTAACATAGGGATGTTGCTAACTTGAGCAGAAACATTGTCAGCTGAAGCTGAAGCAACAATAATTTTATTCATCGAAATATTGTTAACAAGAATAATGGGAAAATTCATACTAAGATACTTGGAACAACATTAATTTTTAATCTTTCGATAGAAAAATTAATTATAAGTGGTACTCTCATTCTAGTAATCAAATATTATCAAAAGAAATCCTGTCAAACATTAAGCCTTTCTTTGGACCGACTCAATGTTCACATGGAAACTTGAGAATTTGCAACCTATTTATTACTGCATATATTTTCTATCAATTAGCCAAACAATAATCTTCCTTTGGGCCGATTAGTGCTCGCATAATAAGATAAAAATAAATAAATATATAAACTGAAGGTTCGATGACTAAACAATAAACTTCCTTTAGGCTGTTTATTATTTGCATAAATAATAAGCATCATATTAGGCAAACAATAATCTTCCTTTGGGCCGATTAGTGCTCGCATAATTAAAAAATAAATAAAAATATAAATTGAAGGCTCAATGTTTATTATTTTGCCAAATAATAAACTTCATTTGGGTCATTTATTATTCGCATAAATAATAAGCATCATATTAGTCAAACAACAATCTTCCTTTGGGCCGATTAATGCTCGCATAATTAAAAAAATAAATAAATATATAAACTGAAGGCTCAATGTTTATTATTTGGCCAAAAAATAAACATCCTTTGGACCGTTTATTGTTCGCATAAATAATAAGCATCATAAAAAAATTGCATATACATATATATATATATATATATATATATATATATATATATATATATATATATATATATATATATATATATAAAATTGCATATGAGCAGTGGATATTACAATGGAAATAAAGGCCTGGATCAGTGAATCGTATTCAACGTCCAAAAATATTACATATGCTTTCAAGCAATTAACCAGCGAAATTATTATGTATATCATACAAGCAATTCATATGAATTACCAAAATTACAACATACAGGAACCAAGGCCACAATACAATAAAACGAATTATATAAGATAAGATGAAAGGCGTAAACATTGAACAGAATTATGTGCGTTTATTCTTTAATTCCAAACTGATATAACAACAACATAATTCAATCCAATGATAAAACTTTATTCCCAATAATTTAACATGAACGAGGCTCTAATACCACTTGATAGAAATTACAAAATAAATGTTCTGAATAATGAATTTAGTCATCATATTAAATTATTGAGAGTCATAATCCAATAGAAGAGTCACATACCTAAATTCATGGATGAAGATAGAATACTCGATATGGTTATAATCTTCCTCGACCAAAATTCTCCTTATTCCTCTTGATGGACTTTAGAGTGACTCTTTTGATAGGGTAAGAGACCACAGTTTTTTTTTTTTATTTTGGTATATTGGGGACCAACCCTTTAACTCCCTTTTATTCTGTTAACCTCTCATTATTCCCATTAAACCAATTATTCGAGAAATTAGGAGGTGTCATTAAAACTATCTTAATGACTTATTAAAACTATCTTAGTGACTCATTAAAACTATCTTAATAACGAACGATTTCGAATGTTAAGAAAATCAACAACTAATATGATTATATATAAATAAATATATAGCCCATAATTAGACTAAGGAAATATAATTTCCTAACACTATCCCCTCTTTATGCAAAGAACTAGAGGAATATATTTAAAAAAAATTCCTTTAAATGTTCTTCAACTTTATACATATAATCTTGGCTCCAGTAAGTTTTTCAGAATTTATTTACCCTTCCTCTTCTAACTTAATTATTTTTCTTAAATCTTCTGGTAGTCCTTTATTAAATAATATAAGGCTTACTGTTCTGACTTATTCTATTTCACTGATATGGAGGAGAAAGAATTATATTAGGTCTTAGCAAATTATTAGTATGAATACTATCATTCATACTATTAAAAGTTTCATCATAATAACATAGTTAATTTTCTTTTTTGTGTTTGAAATTTGTTGGTATTAATATTAGAATTGGGAAGGTTTCTAATCTTATTTAGATTATTTGGAGTTTTTCTCTTTCTAGTTCGGTCAAAATTAATACTAACGGTGTTGTTTGTGACTGTCGTGGTCTTATTATCTCTGCTGATATTTTAAGATGTAGTAATAGCAAATATATTGATAACTTCTCTTTTTTAGTGTTCAAACATGCTTTATATACTCAGATGATGGGACTATCATGACTATTAAATATGGTAGTTCTATTGACTATATGTTGAAATGTGATTTTTTTTTTCTTTGCTTAATATTTTCCTCGCTTCAAATTATTCTTTGGATGGTCAAAGCGAGATGGAAAAAATGCTTCTAAGATATGTTAAAATATGAAATTCAATGTGTCTCGTATTTTTTCAAAAAAGCAATGTAATAATAAATTAGCTTTTTTATATATTGAAAATAAGTTAAAATACAAATGATTTGGTGTAGTTTAGACTTTTGTCTAAAATTATGGATTTGGTGTGACTAATAATGCTTTTGTAATTTTTTTTACTTTTTTACGACATAAACATGTGTTTTATGTGATTATATATATATATTATTTGATTTGATGATTTTGAGATTTTAATCAATCTGACATGTTAAATTTTATATTTAGTGTAAAATACTCTAGAAGATAGCTTAGAAATAAAAATTAATATAGAATTTAGTTTTAGTGATAAATAAGATAATATCTGAATATTTTTTTAATATAAAAGTTGTTTAAGTAAATAAAATTCAGTTATTTATTTTTTATTTTTATAACAACCATCAATTATCTTTAAGAAGATATTCTTTTTATAAAAACTACCAACTCTCTCTAAAAAAAAAAAATCCCTTTTCTTTGTCTTCTCTCTAAAATTCCCCTTAGATTTTAGAGGTTACCCTTAGATTCTTGGTGTAAAGTAGAGTAAGAGCGTCCGATCAGATTCTTGAAGAGTTAGGTTGTTTGTGATTTTAAGTTTTTGTAACTTCTTTGAGTATCTCTACTTTATAGAGGTAAGGGAAGCTAATTTAAATGTTTTTAATGGATATTGTAATTATTTATTTTATTAAATATGAATTTGATGAATTTGAATTAAATTGAATGAATGTTTATGTATGGTATGATGTATTATCAATGTTTGTGAATGATGTGGTGTGTGATATCTTCAGAAAAGGAGATACCCGTGTTGAGATGATTAGAATGTGCATTGTTTGGAGATTTGATCTATCTAAGGAGGTATCCTAACTCTACAGGTACATTGGATTCATTGGATTCATATAGATGAAGAATACTAGTTAGTGAAGAGTCGAAAGAGGTTCATATTATCATGTTCGAGGTTTGAAATATGAGCTTATCGGAATAAGACATATGGATTAAACCTGTGCATACGGAAAGTGTACCTAAGGTTTGAAATAGAAACTGATCAAGACAAACTATATCCGAGGTTTGAAATATGAGTTAATCAGAACAAATGGATGGTATATGACAGGTGCAAACCTCTCAGTCTAACTCAATGCAGTGTCTGTCTATGCGAGATGAATTATGAAAGATTGATATTTTTTTATTGTTTGGTTGAGATAGAAAATTAATTTATAAAAATATATTTTTTAAAATTCTCTAGCTTACCCTTATTTTTTATGTAGTGTTTGTTTTATTTTTAAATCAGCGATGATCATGTATTACACGTGAGCAGAGGATTTGACAGGTGACCCGATGATTTGATGGAAAAACTTTATTTTATTTTATTTTGTTATAATTTTACGAAAATATTTCTATTAAATTCTCTTTGGAAAAGTATATTTTGAATTTTATAATAAATATATAGATTTTTATATTCAAATTTATTATATGATTTTTATATAATAAAATTTCTATTATATGAAAAATATGAAATGTTACATTTAACATGACTTTTTATTAAAAAATTATTTATTTTATTATATTTTTATATTAAAAAAACTAATACTTTTATATTTAATATGTAATATCATAATATATTAATAAAATATTAATAATGTAATCATTATAAAAAATTTCGTATATAAACATAAATTATAATAAAATATTTCAAAACATAATCAATTATTTTGAATACATAATAAAGGTTTATTTGTTATCAAATTCTCGCTATATAATGCAGAAAGTTTGCTGATAAATATATATTTTCCATTTTTCCAGCGTTTCATTTTGTTTTCAAGCTTTCGTTACATTTTTATCTACATAAACAAAAAAAAAAAAAAAA
>Ga0209700_107877_pt1 | contig 14429 bp, 10 predicted proteins | sample SiratroredBW_FD_187528 | JGI IMG/M metagenome (GOLD analysis project Ga0209700, IMG submission 187528) | Root nodule microbial communities of legume samples collected from California, USA - Siratro red BW (SPAdes) (version 2) | ecosystem: Host-associated > Plants > Roots > Nodule | place: USA... | reverse complement strand
ATATATACATATATATCAGCTAACGGATTAGGCAAAATGGGCTACAACAAATACAGAATTTAAACATATAGTCTATAATCAGCCATAATGGATTAAAAATGAGTTATCAAGTAATACTATATATATTTTTTAAGCAAAATTCGCTGAAAAATGTTAAAAATATTCATATTTATACATTAGATTTGACCGGATTCTTCTCTGCTTCCAAATTTGTTAGAAAAATAAAATAGTATTTGAGTATTTTTTTAATATTTAACATAGTTAAATATATATGAGTAAATTAAGTTGGAACAATATTATATATCATTTAATCCAAAGGTGGTTTTTGCATTCCAATTTTAAAATATTATTGATGTGAATAGTATTTATTTTTCAATTAAACATAATATAATCAATTTAAATATTCTTCTTGTTTACAATAAATTATTAGGTAATTTAAAATAACAAAATTCTATGTTTCGATTAATTGTTTATATATTAAATTTGTTATGACATAAGTTAATGATCATCTACCTATTATTTAAAGATTGATGAAGACTACATGATTCTGAACTATATATTTAATATTTCTTTTCTAGGTTGCATGCATGTCTACCTGAATCTACCTATGCCTCTAATAGAATAAATTTTATAAGATTACTAATCAATATAATGAAAAACATAAAAGATAATTAACTGTAGATAAATGATGACATTGGCCCATTAATTATTTGATGACATTAGTATCAAATTGAATTACATCAAATACAAGTGCAAAATTAACGATACAAATTAAAAAAAGAAGAAGGAAACCTATAAAATGTCATCCCTTTTTGATGAACTTGGGCATTTCTTTTTCAAGCAAGATGTAATGTATAAAACTCTAATAACACTTTTTCATAAAATAATAAATCTTTTCAAGAAGTATAGAATGATATCAGTGAATGAGAGAGAGCTTTCTTTTTTCAAAAAAATTATGGTTATTGATATATTAAATATAATTAATTATTATTTTCTTCATATAATCAAAAAACATTTTGAATTAGGATAATTGATTATTTATTATTCATAATAGATTATCAATAAAAACAAAACACTTTAGCTGTCATAATCAATTATTCACGAGAATAAAAATATTATTCTATTTAGTTGACATGATGGATTATTTACTATTTATTATATGTGAAACTAAGTAAAATTTAGGTTTGTTCTAACTTAATTACAAACTTAACATAATTGATTATTATGTTTAAAAAGATAAAAAAATAGTTTTTAAATGTAAATTTATTCAAGAATCATCTTATAGATTGATTCATTCTTTATTCAAGATTGATTCATACTAAGAAATTAGGCAATGGAGAAAGGCACCATAAAAAACCATAAAAAAGACGTGCAAACATCATCAAATTAATAAGTCATATGTTTCTGATAACTCTTGATTTCTTCCTACTTTTACATACTAAATATTTCTTTTTTCTTATTCTTTGTTTTTAGGATGAATTTATATTATTCATAAAAAATAGATGTTTTAGTTTAAACTATAATAGTATTGTAATTTTAGACAGGATTTCTACACTGACTAACACTTCCTATTTGATTTATAATTTTTTTTTAGATATCATTTTGATCTTACTCTTGTGATGAATTCCTCACTTTAAGATATTCAACGTAAACACTTGTATAATAAAAAATAGAGTTTAAGACTAAAAAAAACAAATCAATTTTACACGATGTAGTAACTTCGGCCCACTTCGATCCAGTTGCTTACGCCATAATTTTGATTGTTTCATAACCTTATAAATACACCACATTGCAGTCAATTGGAACTAATTTAGACACTTAGGTTTTAGAATTAGAAGTAGAATAAGACTAGTCACTTTTACATTTTCAGTTTTCTGTTAATTTTCAATTTTACATTTTGATTATTGGAGTTATCTCAATTGATCTCTTTTACTCTCTTCTCCCTTTTTTTTCTTCAATTTCATTTTCTGTTTTAGTTTATCAATTGAACAACAAACTTCTTGAAAAATGCCACGAATAGTGTAACTGTTTTGTTCTTCAACTTGAGACTTTTCTGAATTTTAGTTCTTGATCAAGAATTGTTATCCTAGTTAATACAATTCGATGGAGTTGTGTTAACTTCTTAAAGCAAGAAAATCATATCTGAGCTTAAAATTCTTGCTTCAGGTTCAACCCTTTACTATTTTCCTTCATTTAAAATTACTATTTTTCATTTCTGTTCTTTACTATTCTGCAATTTCATGTTACTGCACTATTTCTTCAACTTCTCTCTTTACGTTTTAGTTCATGCTCTCAATTCTTTTTTATTTTAATTGCAATTTCAATTTCAGTTCACGTTTATTATTCTATTTTCTGTTAATCCAATATTTCCATTTTCAGTTATAGATTTGAGTTTCTTCACGATCTTCCAGTTATGATTTTAATTTTTGTGCCCAATATATTTGATTTACTCTTTGCAATTTGATTTACTGTTTTCAATTTCATTTACTATTAATTCAATTGTGTTGCATTCAATTTCAATTTACTTTGCCAAATCCAGTTTTCTAGGTTGACTGCTTTAGATTTAGCAGTTAATACAGGTTTTATCATAGCTGCATTTCTACTTCCAATTTCTATATTTCAATTATTACGTTTTTGAGTTTTCGATTTCCTTTACTGCATTTCAGTTCCAATTCTCACATTCTTGTTTTTCTTAAATTCTGATTTCATTTCAGTTTTACAATTCAGCTATACTTTTGCACTTGTTCTATTTTCGATTTAGTTTTTACTATTTTCAATTTCAATTTTGTTTTACAATTGTTGCCCCATTCTACAATGCACTCAAAGCCTTAATTTCTAATTTGTTATAGAAAGAAAATCATACAAGACAATATTTCTTAGAAGATATTGTACTTGTAAAGAGGGACTTAATTTGTATGAAATCATACACAACAGTCTAATCAAATTGATAACTTTTAATTTGTTCATATTTTATTATCATATTTTACTTTAGACAACAATAAAAAAAATTTTATTTAAAGTTAAAAAATTATAACTTTAAACTTTAGATAATGATTTGGTGTTTAGATAATGGTTTGGTGATGATTTTCCAGTCAGCAGTAGATATCGCTTTAAAATAACAATTTTCTTTTAAGATCATATGTTTTTTCAAAACCATTGTCTTAAATTGATAAAATAAAACTATGTTTTTCGGTCATATGTTTTTTTCAAAACCATTGCTTTAAATTGATAAAATAAACTATGTTTTTCGGCCATTGTTTAGGCAATATTTTTTTCTCATAATTTTACGCAACAAATTTTAGTTGTTGTTTCTTTAGGTAACATTTTTATAATTGTCGAGTTGAAGTTTAAGTGATAATTATTTAATTGTTGCCATTGCATTTATACAATTTTAAGCCAAAATTTTATAAATGTGATTTATTTATTTTTAAGATTACATATTAGACAATATTTATAATAGTTTTAAAATATAATTTATTCCTTTAAATCACATTTATAATATTTCTAAAAATATGATTAATACATTAAACCAATTAATAATTTATTTTGAATATTTTTATTATAATAAAAATATAATAAATTACATAAATTATTAAAAGATTATTTGATTTTTATAAAATAAATAATAAATGAATTTATTAAAAACAATTAACTATCAAAATTTAGTCACCAATTTAACAACTGCTTTAAATTGATCTTCAAGAAGTATTGAGATCAAACATGTTATCATCATATAAGGATTAATATTGCATGTTAAATTGTGACTATTAAAAAATTTAATCTTTAAAATTTTAGTAATTAAAATTTTGTTACTATTTATTTTAGTCGCTATTTCAGTAATTAATATATTTAGCGACTGATTTTAATTATTTAATGGTTAATTTTGATGATAGCTAAAACTTAATTTTTTTTAATGTAAATCAATATTTATAAATTATTATAATTAAAAATAACAAAAATATATCTAATAACATTTAAAAATGTAATTAAATATGCAAGTAACATAATATAGAAATAATGTAGAAGTTGAAACTACCTGTGAAACTGAATGTTTTTTTCCACACTTTCGTAATTAAAAGTAATACACAATATTTAATTTGTTTCTAATTTTGTAACTGTAAGTCATCATTCTTTTCTCCAATGCCATATTTCTCTAGTATGGTCTTTGGATTCACCATAAAGAAAGGTAAAATAAAAACTATATCGTAGTCCCAAAAGTCTCGTTATCTTTTGTGTGAAATATTCTTAAATTGTCGTAATTTGAACCGAGAAAAATAGTATTTTCAACTTATGAATAATGCTAAAAAGTACAATTATTTTGATATTAATATTTCTCTACATATAGTCAATAACTATTAAAATTATGTCTCCCAATGGTGTATATGTATATGTCATGAGTATAGTGTATATAACAACAGAGAAATTATAGAGTGCTATAAGTACATTAATATCAATTTTCAAGTGTTGAAATAATTTATTTGAATGATTTGTTGTGCGATAATTAAGTTATATGTAATTGATAGGTTTTTAATATTATTTTATTTCTATTATGTGTGTAAACCCCTAAGATTGTGCAAACGCTATAGGATTGTAGTTATCAACAGGGGCTGGGGATTGTGCCTGTCATCTCTTCTTGTCACCCAGAACACATAGGGTTGATTCTTGTCTCATTTTGTGACTTTGTATTCCCTAAAATTAATGAGTTGGATTATTTTGGCCTTTATTAGAGATATTCTCTACTAGGTTTTTCTATTATATTATTTTGTTTTTATGTCATATGCACTGTTATTTTTTCATGCTTGCAATACCTATAAAATGAATATTTAAAATTTGAACAATTTTTTTTATCATATTATTAGTTATTTATAGTATCATTTATCGTATAATGAATCAAAAGATTATTTTTGATAAGACCATACGATCCTACATATTTTAACCCTCAGCCAATCGTAGTAGGATCTCATCTTGACAACAATGCCATAACAATGTTTACTGGGTTGCTCACATAGCTTCTCTTTCATTGTTTTCCACACTATATTCCCATTTTCATCTTCAACTATGAGAGCCTCTTTGGTTTTTTCACACGACAAATCATAAGGATTCTAAACTTTGACCTTGGACCAACTATGAACCAATGTCGTCAACCATACCAGACACCTGCTAGCAATTGAGAAACATATAATAATCACCTTAACCATTCAAATTATACATTAGTTAGTCCATTAGCAAGTATACTATATGTATATTGATTTCTTGAGAACATCGCATACACAAAAGGAAGTCTTGCATACTTGTTGGTGCAGGGTTTTACGGTGTGGCTCAGATAGTTTGATAACCAAGACATTCCAGTAGTCCAAAACAGACCTGATATTTTTCAGAAAACAAGTACACATAAAATTATTTCATAACACTAAGTTAGACACTCCCAGAGGTGGGGAGGAATGAGGTCTATCGGAAAACTTGAGAATGAAGACAAGTTTCAACAATCACTACATAAGCATGCAAAGGGAAGAGATATATGTCGTTATCATCATACCTTAAAAACATTAGTATCCACAAATAAGATGTTGATAAGATATTCAAGACCTAGTAGCAAAGCAGATATATTCTTTTGAGTAGATTTCAAAATTGGAATAGGAACTTGCGTAAGTGAAAGGGTATCATCACACCACTATTCTCGTTAATAAAGACGTGAACTCATCAAACAAAAAGAAAATCAATATAGGTAACATATAGAGAAAGAGAAAATGAGAGGAGGAGTTGTTGCACAGATGCAAAAAGAAGAAAAAAGGAACTTGGGCACAATAGTTGAAGATACAGAATTATGGGCCCAATTTCAAATGTTCCATAAGCATGATACGGTACATTCTTTCACCAGCTCTCGTTATATTTCATAAATATAAACCTTCATTGTAATCACAGATAACATAAAACTGAAAAACTAAACCTGCTTTATAAAATGAGGTGAAGAACTTTTATAAATTCCATGAACAGGGAGAAAAACTATTAGATAAATGCTTCACAAGTAATTTAGTAGTAAATCAGGCTTCTAACTTATAGCTAAATTACAGAGACTTACTTGTTCCTCACTTGAACCATGTGCATATGCTCAATTATACTAGTAATGGGCAGCAGAAGCATGGTCCACATTAAACATAACATTATCCTATAATCAACCAGAGAAATTATCACAAATTAAAATAGAACAAAAGAGATACAGGAATATGACGAGGCAAATAGGCAAATGAAACATGGAACAAAAAGTTATTATTAAAACACACCTGCAACTGAACCACGAATATGTTATACAACTTAATATTGGCATCATAATAACAATGTAATTGAAGGGCTGCAACCTCTGAACATTAAAAGATATTATTGATCTTGAAAGTTTTAGCAAAAAGCATATAGAGGGTGGAGCGTAAATCTAAGGAATAACTAACTAGGCAAGAACAATAGAAGTCAAAGAACTCGAGAGGGTTAACATTTTGACACACAAGTTGACACAAACAATCAAGTAAAGCACACAACAAAAACAACACACGGTCCATCTTAGTTAAAAGGAACACCAATCATTTAATCAAACAATTGGTGGGCATGAAACATTTATAAACATATCAATCATAAACAAATAAACACGCGAGTAAACCACTAACTATTCTAGAAAATAACAAAATTCCTTAAGAGAAATGATTTCGAAATTCAACCTCATGCAAGAATCATTCATCTTAAGAATAAATCATTTCTATGTTAAGCCAAATAATTAAACACCCGTGAGTAGAAAAAACAAAGACGAGGCATAAAAGTACCTATGATGATGAGGTTTCAATGATGTCAATGTCAAGGGTTGCAATCTTTGAGTCCTCTATTGTGCTTTCTTGAGTTAGCATAAGAACGGAAGGTGGCCAATCCTCCCCGTGAACATCATTTTCTCCTTGCATTATCAGTCTTCGAGAAAGGGGATCACAACGATCCTCTATAGCCTTTACAATTGCTTCAATTGCATTATTTATAATTTCAATTTTAAATTTCCATTTGGCACGATTATCTACTATTTCTATTAGTGTTCTTGATCTAGTTTACTGTGTTTAGTTTCCACACTTTTCCAGATTTAGTTTCTGTTTTCGATTTCATGTTTCTTTCATTTGCGCATGCCAATTTCATTTTCAATTGCAATTTAATATCATGGCTGTTAGTTTAGGTTTTTGTTTCTGTTTTCAGTTTTATTAGATTTTACCGTTCTTCCAGTTTATGCTGTTATTACTTCGTTTGTATTTAAATTTCATTCACTAATTCTGATTCTGAAATATTGCAATATCTGATTCAGTCTTTTCATGATTCCAATTCAATTTCAATCTGTTACATTTTTTTTTTATGTTTTAGTAGTTAATATAGTTTCTATTTTCTGTTTTTGTTTTCATTTACAATTTTCAATTAGTGTTTTAGATTCCTCTTTCTGATTTCCGTTTTCAAAATCTAGTTCAATACAATATTAGTACAATCAATTCTAAGTTTAAGTACCAAATTTAGTTTTCTAGTTGGTTAGAGTTCACCAATTTTTCAGTTTTTCTTAGTTTAATTCATTTCAGGTTTACTTCATTTAGTTTCTATTCTCTTAATTCTTGATCTTAGATTCAATTTCTGAAATTTTTTAATTCATAGAGTTAAACATTTCTAATTTGGTTCAATTATTTCAGTTCCAGTTTTGGTTTGCAACTTTCACTCTTTCAATTCTTGTTCTAGTTAGTTCCTTTTCAAATTCCTCCCCGCCATTTCATAATTTTGTTCTAAACTTACATCTCATTTCACATATGTATTTAGATTCTATCATGATTTTAGCTAACCTGTTGTAGGTTTAAAATTCATTTCATTATTCTTTGTAGAATTTAAAAGCGAGTTGTGCATACTGCTAGCATTAGTGCATTGCCAGGAATAGTATATTTGACCTTGAAATAGAGAAAACAATGATTGAGAATATACAAATTGAAAGAGCACAAGAATAGTTACCAAATGAGTGTGAGGTCAATCACAATTCTTGATCACATCAACTAGTTCTGAACTATAGCAAACTACATTTGAAGAGATGGCTATTAATAGAGAAAAAAAACCATGAAGGAGACCAATCTTGATATTGGTTATCCTGTGCATTCAGCTGCCACATTTACAAGCAGGATCGGTCAACTATGAATTCAAATGTGGACTGATGTACTTTTTACCAAAATTTCATGGTCTAGCAGGAGATAACCTTCATAAGCATTTAATGAAATCTCATGTAGTATGTTCAACCATGAGACGAGTTGATACACCTGAAAAATTAGTTAAAACGAAGTCATTCCCATTTTCATTATGTGACACATCCAACGATTGGCTACGCTTACAGTCTAACTCCTATCACCACATAGATTGACAAAAAGAGGAGATTTTTATAAAAAATTTCCCTACTTCTAGAATTGTATCCATAAGAAAGAAAATTAGTGGAATAAGACAACTGTAAGAAAAAAAAACATTATATGAATACGGAAAAATTTAATAAGTTTTGCTTCAATTGCCCGAATCATCTTATCAAAACTGCTATTGATACAATATTTTAAGAAGACATGCTGCCAATTGGAGAGGCGTATGATTGATGCAACTGGTGGAGGAACATTCATTAACATGGTAAAAAACACTAGACAATACGATTCTAGAAATTCAAGTAGATTAGTGCATGAAGTGAAGACTAATCAAGTTGTTATAGCTAAAAATTAAAGGTTGGAAAATAAACTAATTGAGTGGTGAGACAATCAACCATAGGCCAATAAGTCAATTTAGTCAATAATATCTGGACTATATGCTTTAACATATCATTATATATACAAGAAATTCTTGATTTACTTACAAATTATTATATATGAATTTTCATATGTAAATAAATTTAACATTATTTATGAATTTAATTGTAATAATAAATATTTTGAAAAGAATATTTTGTACTTATCTACGGATTTAATCCGTAGGTAAAATCCATATATAAATACGATTTTGTCCATTACATATAGATTTTTACTCTAGGCAAATGTGATTTTTCTTATAGTGTCCTTAGTATAAGAAACAACTAACCCTTCTACCGAAGTAGTAGGTGATATATTTTTTAGGCATTACAATTTCTATAAACCTCAATCCTAACAGTCGCAACAATCAACAGACTTACAATCCTTATTCAAGTACTTAAAATGTTGGATGTAGAGATCACCCGAATTTAAGGTATAGATCACCTCCACCATAGCAACCAAAATATGTTTTTGATTAATAACATAACAACCATTTTCACCAACCACATATGTATGCATAGAACTTAAAACCTACACATTAGAAACATTAGAAATAATTGCCTCCTCCAATGAGAAAGCAACCAATACAGAATGTTGTACCAGTTCAACAACAAAATGCACAACAACAACCGGTTAATAAAGGACCTTCATTAAATGAGTTGATGAAACAAACAACTATACATAACATGCAATTTCAATATAGTATTTCAGCCAATGTACAAGACCTACAAACTCAAATTGGACAATTGGCAACTACTTTGAATAATTTATAGTGACAAGGGTCTAGAACACTTCCTTCTTAGCCCTTAGTGATTCTAGAGGGAAATATGAGTGTTATAACTTTGAGAAGTGACAAAGAGCTGCCTACAAAGATTTAGCCTAGTACAAAAGATAAAGCAGTAATAAACGAGCAACCAGAACAACAAATGCAGTACAAAGTTCCTTTGTCTTTTCCTTCAAGATTTGTTAGGCCCTCTAAAAAATTGGAAACTAACAAAGAATTGCTAGAAAGTTTTCAAAAAGTTGAAATAAACATACCCCTAATGGATGTTATAAAGAAAATTCCTAAGTATACATAGTTTTTGAAAGAACTATGCATAGTTTTAAACAGTTTTAACCTTATCTTAATTTAATTTTCCTAAAAAATGTGAAAATCCAAGGAGTTTTTCTTTTCCTTGCCCCATTGGAGAGTTAAACTTTGCATGAGCATTATTGGATTTGGGAGTTTCAATTAATGTCATGCCTTCAGCCATTTAAATAATGTTATAGTAGGGAGAATCAAAGCAAACATATGTGGTGATTTAATTGGAAAATGGAAACAAAACTCAAGCTTTAGGAATTCTTGAAGATGTAATTGTGAAAGTTAACCCATATGAATTCTACATTCTAGACTTGCATAATGAGAGTGTTTCACAACAATCTACATTAATATTGGACAAACCATTCTTAAAGACAATAAAAACAAAGATAAATGTTCAAACTGAAATGTTTTCTATGGAGTTTGGAGAGGATAACCATTTAGACTTTCCATTATGGTGATCCTCTTGATAAGTTGTCTAAAGTAAACCATTGTTTGCATTGAAGTGATGGAGTTGAGGTTTGGGAAGGAGGTTGGAGTAAATGGGTTTAAAAGTGTCATAATTTATTTTGTAGATCTAAGCTTATCATGCAATTCTATTATTGTATTAAAAGAGAAATGAGACTTATAAGTTATCATTTGATACACATGGACATATGTTGATATCTTAGTAACATCATAGATAAGTTGCCTCATCTTTAATGTTGTTGTGTTTAGAAGGTCTAAATCAGTGAAAACTTTGTCTTTGAGAGGATTGAAGGTGTAGTTATAATGATGTGAAATAATTTAGGAGACGTGCATTAGAAATGTATATCTTTGTTGCATTATATGAATTGGACATCTTATGGTGAAATCTATTTTTAAATAATTACCTATTCAAATTATAATTTTTAATTTGGAAAAAACCTACATAATTACTTTTAAATATATTCAATTTTATGAAAAACAAATCTACAACTTTTGCATTCTTCCAATTAATTACTTCTTAAATTGTTTACCTTTCAAAATTATTATTTTGTACTTTATTTAAAAAAATTCTTACTAAATTTAATTTTATAAATTGCTATCCTTATTTTTTTTCAAAAATAGTATTACTAAATGTAATTACCTTTCTCAATTTTATTTTTAAAACAATTTTATATTTAAACAATTTTATTCCAATTTTTTCCTCAAATTATTTAATTTCAATAACCATTAAATTATAAAAAGTATTTCTTTTTTATAAAATCATGTTGAGAATCACAATGAAGTTTTAACATCCCAAATAGGTTACCACCTTAAAACTCCACTAATCATATATCACCACATGAAAACTCCAAAATACAAAAATTAAAAAGATACAAAAATTATTATATAGGAGATCAAACCAAAACTCACGCAAGAGAAAAATAACTTTCAAGCTACTAAAAAACATAATATTTGAAGGCAAAGAAACATACCATAAAATACCAGGATTAGAAAAGGTATCAACACATATATTTTCTTTCCTAAAGATAAGAGAAATGTTAAAATTTATAGAACAACACTAGAGTTTTGAAAAGTGTGAAAAATCATAGAAGAGTCACACTAAGACCATATGTGTATAATTTTTCTCTTTAAATATCTTAATAACAAGAAAGACAATCATCAACTAAGCATAAATAATGTCCAAATAAGCAGTAAAGCCTTCAACGAAATTCCTCCAACTACCGCTAAAAATACCACCACACGTAGCATGTCCAAGACAACCACCGTCAACATTAACCTTAAACTAGTTAACCCCATGCATGACCCACTTAACTTTGGTAACCTTGGAAGATCTACAGTGTACCTTAAAAAACTTCAAAATACAAAGGTTCCATATCATTATGCACATATCTAGAGAATATCTTACCTGCCATTTGAATATTCCAACAAACCAAATGAAGAGCTAACTGAAAGTGAATAGGCTTTTTGAATCTTGTATGATTTATAGCCTTCAAAATGGTCAAAATAATGAAAGTTATAGTAGCAAATGAATGTCACAAACAATTGGACTAACTTCCTCAGTAATAAAAGAATGAATATCATTACTGGAAAAACAAGAAAACGTAGGAAAAACCTTAGCTAACCAAGACTAAAATTTATTAGCAAACACACGTTAAAAAATGGGTCAAATTTTCTTCATGAGTATTGCATAGACTACATTGGGAAAATAAACTAATACTTTTAGTTTCGAAATGTACCTCAAATGGTAAACTATTATGTAAAAACTTCCAAAAATTTCCAAAAAGAGTTAATGATTTGATTGGTGATAGAGCAAATTTATATGATATTAATAATGAATTTTTAGGTCAAAAATCAACTCTTTCTATACTTAAAACTTGTTTAACTCTCAATATTAATTAGCTTTTATTAATAATTGATTGTGAGAGTCAAACAAAGATTTCATACTAATTGAATTTATTTTGTGTAAAATTGATTAGAAAAATATTTGATGAGAAGAGCTAGGATTGGAGGTTTGAAGAAGTGAGAAACAGAAGCAAATACTGGGCAAATAAAGTCAAGTTCGGCTCAGCCAAGTGAGCCCAGTTTGGGAAAACCCGAGAGGAAGGAGGCAGAATTGTGTCCGACTCAAGTTGGGCTCTAGTACTGAAATAGTAACAAAATCTAGTAGTGCCCGAGACAACTAACCTATGTTGAGCGCAAGCGTCAATATTCGTATTTTATTTAATAAGCTTTTGAAATTAAGGTTGGATATATTTTGCTATAATAGAGAACGAAATTCATTATTGAAGGCATTTTTAAGCTTTATTTGGAGTAATCTTTTTATTCCATCATTTTTTTTTATAATGTTTGGGGTCCTCATGCCGATAAGGAGCTAGATCACTCATTGTTAGGGTTAGATTAAACCTTTTTAAACTCTCGTCTAATAATATTTGGGCTTATATTATGTCTTATCATAAATGTTTTTCTTTCAATACATCAATATATTAATTCTATGCTTATGTTTGTTGTGTCAATCCATAACTGGATCATTCATTCTTAAGAGCATTGAAAAATATCTTTTGAATCTAGAAATGAATTAGTTTACTAGATGAAAGCTCTTGTCTGTGAATAGAGCCTGATTCATTTGTTGTAATTAAGATCCCTATGTTCATGCAAGATTCATCTATATAATTGATCAAGGAATTGACGGTTAATAGATAATCCCTAGACTTATCTGCTAAATAATCAGGTTTGAGTAATTTTGTGGATTGACATTAATTATTGTTAAAAAAAAAATAAACTTTGTTATGAATGAGAGTGAAGATTAACGAGATCTAACTCTAACAAGTTCATTATTCATTATATTATTGTTAATCATTTTTCTACCTTCAATTCTTGATAAAAATATAAAAGATTATTTTAATTTCTACATATATCATCAATTTATTAATTTTTTCTAAATCTAAATTTATTATAATTGTTTGAATTGTTTTATATTACTTATTACATTGCTATTGCTACTAATGCACTTACTATGCAAATTTTTTGCTAACTTTTGGCTAACAGGGAATTCATACTAGAGCAAATAATTTTCCTTTAAGAGAAATTGAACTATTAAGTATAAAATCACTAGTATATATATATACTAGCTTTATTTATATATATATATATATATATATATATATATATATATATATATATATATATATTATATTTATATATATATATATATATATATATATATATATATATATATATATATATTATTTTCCTATACCTTCAACCCACTATCATTTTTATGAGAACACAAGATATCTCATTTAATGATAATATGTAAGATCTAGATATATCCACGGTGCCGATGTTACTAAGAAGAGTAGTAGACTATCTATAAAGCTGAAAATTATAAAAAAATTCTATATCATTTTTTGTGAGAACATAAAATATCTCATTTAATAATCATAATATAGGATCTAGATATATCCGCGTGCTGCTGTTACTAAGAAGAGTAGTAAACTATCTATAAAGCTGAAAATTATAAAAAAATTCTACTGGTAATCATTAAGTTAACCAATTGTGTCATGTACATCATACCAATTAACTTACACTTAAAGTCAATTTCTCTTTAATATTGTCTGTAAGAAGTTTAAGAAATCTAGATTTCGGAGCACCTTTAAAAATAGAGAGCGAAAGAAAACTTACCTATTTCAAAACCAGTAAAATCTTTAATATTTGTATTGAAGATATTGGAATTGCTTCCAGTGCAGTACTAACTTTTAGAATAATTTATCCACTAATATTAAGCAAAACCATAATCTTGAAACAATTGTATTAGAGTCCTAAGAATTTTCTTGTTAGTAAAAGACAAAAATATCATTTACAAAAGAATATGAGAAAAATAAATAATACCTTTGGAACTAGCAATAGGAAGAATGCTTTCAGAATTAGAAATGAAATGAAAAAAAAAAAAAAAAAACTAAACAAAAAAAAAAAAAAAAAAAAAATCAGCAAGCATGAAGATAGTAAACCCAAGATTGTACCAAACTAACTTAATTCTTTGGCAAAACAGAAAATAACTTATAAAAAGTGAAAAA
>Ga0209700_107875_pt1 | contig 14433 bp, 7 predicted proteins | sample SiratroredBW_FD_187528 | JGI IMG/M metagenome (GOLD analysis project Ga0209700, IMG submission 187528) | Root nodule microbial communities of legume samples collected from California, USA - Siratro red BW (SPAdes) (version 2) | ecosystem: Host-associated > Plants > Roots > Nodule | place: USA... | reverse complement strand
TGCTGGTTATCCATATGTTTTAAAATCGAATCTAACAATGTTTTTTTTTTTTTTCTTAAAAAAAAAATCGAATCTATTAATAGAATTAAATAAATTGATAGTAAAATAATTTATGTTGAATAAACTCTTAAAATTAACAAAAGTGATTGTGTGAAGTAAAAAAAAATGAGCCAAATTTTGTTTATTTGCTTAAGCAGCAAACAGAGTAGATAACGTAGAAGCAACACGAAACAGGTGTTGTTCTGTGCTGTGAGCTTCTTCTCTCAGAGGCTATGTTGTCTTCTTTTCGTTGTAAGTCTTTCTCAGACACCCTTTGCATCAAAGTCCCACCTTTAATATATCTCTATGTTTATGTTCAGTGTTCTGTGAACTATATTGGTATTATGTTTCTTTTTGATGTTAAAGTTAGTATCTTTCCAAATCTTTAACATTTGGGTGTAATGTGATGCTGGGGTTTGATGCCACTTTCCTTTTCCCAACCCAGTTTTACACCTCTCATATGATGGTAGAATCTTCTAGTTCTTGTTGGAATTTCACATTCCCAGTTTTGTGTTGGTGTGGGAGAAATTGAAATTTAATGTTAATAGTAGTAGGTGTTTGAACAATTTGGAGCTGGCAATGTTGCTTAGGGTTTACATTATTAGGCAACAAATTAGGGAATGTAAGTTTTTTGCTGGTACTAAAAAGGGTTTTACTGTTTTGGGCAGTGAACTTCCCTTGTGCTGTACAAGGAACTATATTTTCTCAAAGGAAGCAATTGAGTCATGGATGCACAAACCAAAATTCAAAGGATTATTACCTGTAAGAGTGGCATGTGGACTGGTATTCTTTTGTGAAATTTCTGTAATGGATTGTGATTTGGTGTGTTGTGGTTTGTGTGTGAGGATAGAGTGCAGGATAGTTGCATGTTGCATTCTGGAAAGTCATTGAGGAGAACACTCTTCCTTTCTGTCTTGGTCTCCACTGGTTTTTTTCCAACTTTGTCTTCTTATGGGAAGACAAAGAGTACGAATCCTTATGATGAAAAACGGTTGCTACAACAAAATAGGAGGATACAGAAAGAAAACAATGCCCCAGAGGACTTCCCAAATTTTATTAGAGAAGGTGACAATGGTTTTTTCTTTTATCAATTTTATGCTTTCCGTAATGTCTGAGCCTGCATTTGTTTCTTGCACATGGTTATGGTACTTTCTATGGTATATGCTGCAAATGTGACCATGGTTTCTTAGCTTACATTTGTTTTTGGCACATGATTGTTTTACTTTCTATGCTATATTCTGTAAATAGGACCATGGTTTCTGAGCTTACATTTGTTTTTTGCAAATGATTGGGCTACTTTCTATGTTATATTCTTTAAATCTGACCATGGTTTCATAGGAGGGTTGTGTTATGCCCTTCGTAGCCAGGGCAAAACTTGTTCACAAGACAAACGTTGTTCAGAGATACTACACAGTGAATAATACCTTTAAGAATTTGGTTCTTAACTGAGTGCAATGACGTCTATGATCCACGTAGCTGACTTCATCTTACAGGATATTGTTGTTGTTATTATGTTACTTTCTTAGTCAAACAAGTTATAGTACTTTTTACACTGGTGGTAAGTGTCTCAATTGTGTTTGTCTACTGAAGTTCAGTGTGTTAAATTTAGGAGCCTAGTGTGAAATGCATTTGTTTGGACCTCTTGGATGGTTTTTTGGATATGAGGGTCTGATTTATTGTGGTACATTTCAGGTTTTCAAGTTAAAGTAGTATCTTCAGAGAACTATGTAAAGAGTGACTCAGGGCTCATATACCGGGATTTTGTAGTTGGTCAAGGTGATTGCCCAAAGGATGGTCAGCAGGTTTTTCTTTTCTTTTCTTTCCAAACTAACGCTTCTTTTTTTCTTTCTAAATGAATATTTGTTGTCAGTAAACTAGAAATGTTGAAATTCTAAAACATTGCTCACAAACATTCTAAATGAGCATTAGGGGTTGGATCCTAAAACATTGCTCACAAACCTGTACAACATGATCATATGAAACATGTTCAGATTCACAGACACTTCATAGAAGAAAAACTTGAGGAAGGATAATATGTACTCCATCTGTACCAACCAAGCAGCAAGTTGCAAATATTTTGATCAAAGGGCTGTTGAAACAGCCATTTGAACTACAAGTTAGCAAGTTGGGCATAATTGATATCTTTGCACCAACTTGCGAGGGAGTGTCAATGTATTAGCAAGGTTGAAATTCTGATGAAAATTGAGATTAAGGTAGGAAATAAAATTGCTACTTATGGGGGAATAAATCAGGATCAAATCAATTCCTGATGTTTTGTTATTTTAGAAAATGGTTGTTATTATTCCTTTTCTTTTTTGTATTTGGTAATTTATAAACTTGAGAATTGGGATAAAGTTTTATTCCCTTCCTACTTACAATATTAAGTCTATCGCTTGGCAGAAGCACTTAAAAAAATATTAGCACTGAGCATTGGAGTGAGAACTAGACTTGTCCCTATGCAGTGTTTAGCAACTTCTTTAAATGTGTATTTGTTTTACAGTTAAACCTTACAGAATAATTCACCAAGCCACTTCTTCTATGCTTTTGTCTTGGAAAGTGGGAAAATTCCAGTAAAATGTGTTTGAAACAGAAAATCTAACACTAGTATATTGCAGAATGGAAACTAGGATATTTTTCTTTAGCATTGATATTTGAATTTGGTTTTGTATAAACTAATGATGTCAAAGTTGTACATTTTGAGGAATTTGCTTAGTAAGTCAGCCTAAATATCACGGCAACAGCATTTTACTTCAAGAATTTTTGTACCAGTTTTTGTGTCAACTTTTGTTGATAGTTCTCTCTTGTTGGCATTCTACCCCTTCAAGATTTTTCACAAGAAATTTTGTGAATCTGCTGCATTGCTGGGTTCTTAGTGAAATTAATAAGATCATATATGATTTCTGGTTACTTACTTATGCTTTCTTAACTTTTAGTGTCTAACAAAGTAAACTCCCAATCCATGTAAAATTTTACCTTTTTTTAACATTGTTTTATCATCTGTCAAGGATTAGACTATCGTTAGAAACTCAGGTGAGGAGGTGATTGGTTGAAAATTGGAAGCAATCTAAAAAATGTGATTTTCAGATGCAAAACTGGAACTTTTAGGCACTACAATTTAAAGCATGATTTGTATGCACACATTATATTCGCTAATTTGCTTATACATCATGCCTTGCAGGTCACTTTTCACTATGTTGGTTATAATGAATCTGGTCGTCGAATTGACAGCACTTACTTGCAGGGTACTCCTGCCAAAATCCGCATGGGTACCAAGGCATTAGTTCCAGGTTAAAATTTTTAGATAAGTACTGTCAATTTCCTTGCAACTTTATGAAAAAAGTATTCATCCTTTGCTTGATTTCTGTCTCTCCCTTAAAGAACCCAAAAGGGGAGGAAATAAGTGCAGAAGGAAGTGAGAAAAGTACATTTTCTAATGTAGGATTTGAGGAAGGAATTAGAGACATGAGACCAGGTGGGAAGAGAAGAATCATCATCCCCCCTGAACTTGGACCACCAGTGAGTTCTAAAATCTCTCATTTTTCTTTTATCACCTTTCTCTAACTGATTTTGGGGTTTTTCCATATTATATGATTTTGACTGCTTAGAACTTAATCCATTCTAAGGTAGAAGAAATTATCTTTGCATTGTACTCACAAAATTGTTATGTATTGACAATTTTCAACAATGAAGGCCCGTAATTAACTCTGAGACATGGTAGGATCTAGTTAGGACAAAATAGGCTTGTTGATAAAAAATGAAGGAATAATCTTTGGGAGTTTGAATATATACAGTTTCGTACCTAGTTCCATACAGATTTTAAACCTGATTCCTGAGCACTTTTTTTAACAATAGCTCATCAATTTTACTAATACTGTGTAATTTACAGTTCTTGCAACTGCACTGAACTTGTCTCAGAAACACAATTTCAAAATAAGTAATCTCTCTCAAGTAGATTGGTGATGTTTTGTCTTCTGCAGGTAGGACCTTCAACCTTTTTCAGCTCAAAACAGTTTGAAGTTTTTGATGTTGAGCTATTAAGCGTACAAAACTGTGAAAGGAGGACCGTAGCCTTTTACTCAGATGTCGTTTGCAATTGAGACAAGCCTGCCACTTGAGTTGTCTAAAGCATGACCACCGAAAGCATAAAGCACAGATTATTCTAGCTAGGAACTCAATTATGATTGTACTATATAGAAATAGTAACTCCACAACTTTTAGCTTCTTGCTTTGAGGCAATCATTGTTAAGATATTTTCTTTATCTTCTTTGGGGCATGTTGGCCAGTGTTTTCTTTTTCTCTAATTTGTAAGTTGTTAACATTGTCAATCATCAACAAAGGCTACAGACATACAGTATTCATTGGTAAATTGGTCATGAGTTTTTCACAGTTTCAGGATCCTGTTATCTTTGTTTGATAGCATGGACATGAAACGGTTCCATCCTTATACCAAGAAAGAAAAAGGTCCATACACTCAACTCATTTATGGTTAAGGTTACTAAACCAGAAAGTGTTTTCCACTTCAGTTGAACAAATTGGCTTTAACTTTGACAATACATAAGCACCCTTTACATATTTGATTACATATTCAATATTTAAATCCACATTCACCGTGCTTTCGCATGTTAATTGACACACTCAAGTGCATCATTCATATGAATTAGAATAGTTAAGCCATTTAATAAAAGGATTATTATTGCCAACATAGTTACCTGTAACTGTTTCCAATTGTCAGTTTCCAACAATCGTGCGTATCATAGAGATACTGAATCAGAATAAACTTCACGACATTATTCTCTGTTGTTGTTTCTTTAATTTCACACACACTTTGATATCTTCAATTGAAAGTATGATGGTGCGTTTTTTTCAATGTACGAGTTATTGACAGTTTTCATAGTTCAACCGCTTTAAGATTTTAACAAGGTATAACAATCAAGGTGAACCTCATTACAAAATTCAAAATAATAAACCTAAATACACAGGTATCATCGACAAGAACATAGATTAATCAGGCATAAATGAACATCCGAAACAAGTTATGCTGCTAGAATGAGGCCTCGAGTACCTTCAACGGTACAACAAACATGAATAGTATTTTGACAGGTATGCAATCACATTTAACATCTTAATTCTTATGCTCTTTTTAGGTGATGAGATGAGTGCAAGTTACACAGATATCTAATAAAACAGCAATTGACATAGGTGGTTGTTGCTCCAACAGCATACATGCATTTCTGCCTTCAAAATCTGGCAAAGTTATGCTAAGCATGCTTAAACAACTTCATGCTGAGCCAATGAAAGTACACAGCTACCACAATTATAGGGAGAGTCAATGGCACCAAGAAGCAATAGTACCTGTTGCATTTGCCAAAAACATAACCAGGAAAATGATGAGTTTTGCTCCCTTTCTCAGGTAGAGACAACACTAATTACAGACATAACAGAAATTGGTATTACAAAAACTATAATAACTACAACAACAATATATGTAACTGTCAATCATTATCAAATTCCAAACTAAGAAAATCAGATCCTTGGCACATACTGTAACCTTTTACCGTGTATCATGAATGACATTTCATCAAACACACGGTATGACACACTCACTATCATCGACTAAAGAGAAAAACAAAACAAATCCATCACAGAAGATATTGCAATTTCAAACCCTTATCATGTTCTACACTCTTTAAATCATCCCCTCTCCAAAATCCAACAACCATGCTAAAAAATCATTGACATGAAAGTACCAACTCACAGAATCATGTCACTCTTAGGAGCAATAAAGCAGTTAATTACCAGTCATTTTGCACTGCAGAAATGAGGGGAACATGAGAAGGTGGCAGAAGCTTTGAAATCACAGCAACAAAGAAATACCCAACAAAGAAAACAGAACCAATTGACAGAAAGAAACATCCCCACAATTTTCTCTCATCAAATGAAGCCAACCAACGCATAGAATCACCCCACCTTCACCACAATCAAACACCTTTGAAGAGATTTCTGAAAACAAAAACAAGCCAGTAAAAGATTTGAACTTTGCATTATAATTATAAATTATAAATGGGATTTTATTTATACAAAAATCAATTGACCCAATAAAACAGATAAAGTGACAAATAATAAGAAGCACAGAGAAAAGCATCCACCTTTGAAACTTCAAGCAAGATTTTTGTAACTTCGTCGATAACAATTTTCGAACTTGAGGCTTTATTATAAATTTGCTTTTCATAATGTTTTAATCCCTTAAAATTGAAAAAAAAATTCTAAACACTAAATTTAAGAGACTAAATGATTTTATAAGATTTTTTTTAGTTATTCAAATTCAGTATTTATGATTAAATTGTATTTTTTTAATTTGAGAGATTAAAAAGGTTTTTTTTTTTTTAATTTGGTGGAGTAAATGATTCGCCTACAAATTTAACAACTAGAAATATAATTAAATTTTAAAAAATAGTTTTAGTTTTTGTGTATTTTTCATCTTTTTCTTAGATTTTGTTTAAATGATTAGCAAAAATATGGTGGAAAACAAGGAAAATAAAGACTAACAAAATGAAAAAAACAAGCTATTTTTAAAGAAAATTTATTTAAACGAAGAAATATTTAGATATGATATTTATAAAGATAAAACATATTTGTAGGTTATCTCCAATTACAATTAAGTAATACTATTTAGCAAAGTTTATCTATCGAAATTTATTTATTTTTAACCAAAATTCTGACCTATTGAGAAACGCCTTAACTATCATATTATAGAAAGAGGTTTTTGTTTTAAATACATGTGTATTCAAAAGCATTTCTATATATTTAAAAATTTTATAAAGAAAATTGAGAATTTTTTTTTATTGTTTTTTATCATATTGACCTAACTCAAGTAGGTTATCTACTAGGTTATAAATTTAGAGGTGAAAATAAAAAAAAAAATGCTGATTAAAGAAGCACTTGAACAAAAAGCTTTTAATAGCAATAAAATTATTATATATCTCAATGGTTATAAAACTATTACTTTTTAGATTTAAGTCCAGAAAAAGTCAATTTACTCTAATCATTCATATAACAACTGCAAAAATGTTAATCATAATACAAATTGATGTTAAATAATTTTTTAATTCATTTCGCACTACTTATAAGTGTGAAATCTAAAGTTACTGACAAGTTGAACTATATCAAAGTTTTGTAAATTTCATAAGTGTAAAGTTATAGTGATGGTTGAAATTTTTATATATTTTGTTTGATATAAGGGAAAAAAATTCTTCATTAAAAATAACTAAAGTTTTAATTGCACTAAAAGTGATTCATGAGCTTCTTTTGTAGATATTTAAGAAACACAACATTTTTAAAGAAATTCATCTTATTTTCAAGAAACTACTATGTGATCCTATATTGTAAGAAAGTCTTCATTACTAGGATTTATTTATTTTTGTTTGATCAAAATTTCAAGTAAAAAAAAATGTCTTTTAAATAGTTTTATTATGTTATACTTTTCTTTTGTGTTATGGTGTAAGAAGATTGCTATAAGAATTTCACTCATTTAACATGCATCTAGTTATTTGAATAAGAGAATTATCATAATTTATATCACTATCTCACAAACTCATTTAATAAAGAATAATATTATTAAATTTTATAATAAATTTATAAATTTTATGAGGTGTAGACTAATTAAATGACATTTTAAAAAGTATTGATTAAAAATAAGTAAGACTTCTCTTATAATAAAACATTCACTTCATTTCAAGATATTTAGAGAAAGATAAAGATATAACTCTTCTTTCAAACAAGAAAATTATAACACAAATATTTGTAAAAATATATAATCCTATTCACAAGGTTATTTAGATAAAACTATATTAGTGTGAGTTTCACTCATTCACTCATCTATTCATTGTAATTGATCTCTAAAGCTTTCACTTTCTCTTTGAGTCACCTAATCTCTTTCAAAGTTCATCACAAATTCCAAAACAATTAGTCCAATTTATCCTTATATTTAGTATATCTATAAGTTTAATTACATGAAATATTATGCATCAATATAATATAAGAGTACTTTGATTTCTCTTTCATTATATTCTTAGTATGGTTTCTTTCATTTCGCTCTTAATTATTTTTTAGTTTTCAAATTATTTTTTTATGAAAAATGAAAAATATCAAATATAATTTGTATTTTTAATATAGATTAGAAATAATTAAGTAAAAAACTTGATTTTTCTATTCATAATTAACTTGATTCATATATACATAATTTTTGTTTCCAAATAAAAAAGGTCATCTAATACTAACACTTATTCTCAACACAATCCTTATATAAAGAATTTTACATATGTAAAGTCATACAACTTTTGTGTCTCTTTTAATTTTCGGTGGATTACTTGTACTTATCATGTTGTAACATATCTTTTCAACTTTTGCATAAATCATAAACGTAATTTCCATTTTGGCTAAAGTATTGTTTAGTCTCTTTGTTGGGTCTCATTTTAAAAAGTTTTTTTTTTCTCTTCATATTTTTTAATAGGTTTAGTCAAAAAGATATTTTTACTCTCCTTGATTTTGCTAATCAATATTCTCAATTTTCAATTGTTAGAGATGATAAGAAATTCATTCATAAAATAATATTAAAATAACCGTCTTTAATATAACCTACTTTCCTAATCTCCCTAAATCACATTTTATTTTTGTATATTTTTATTATAATATTTTATTAACTTTATTTTAATTTCTTTATTCTTAAAAAACTTATTATTATTATTATTATATATAAAAGAGAGAGAGGAAATATCAATTAATTATAAGATATATATTTCTCTATAACCATTGGTTTTCTTATAATCTATAATTAATTAACTAATGAGAAATAATTCTCTGACAATTGATCTCTCCTTATATGAACTAAAATTAGAATTTATAGAGGTAGACCAAATCTCAAAAATTTGATAAAAGTAAGAGGATTTGTGTAAGTCTTAATAAAAGTAAATAAACAGTTCATTATTATTCTGTTTAGTAAAATAGTACCAAAAGATACAAAGATAACCTTGGACATACCCATAAGTTTAAACTAATAAATGCATAAGACATATATACAACATGTAACTAAGAAAAAAAAATACACCAAATCTTAAATATCCAAAAGAAAATGTACATATATAGGTAATGAAAATTAAAATTCCTAAATAAACTCTTAAATTGATGATTCCTTCATAATTTTAATCATAAACAACAATGCACAGGTTGGAAAACTTGTACAATCCAAAATTGAATGAAAGGCCAAGCTGATTTTGAGGGTGAGAAATTCATGGTAGAACACAACAAGAAGTTGTTTCAACAAGTTTTCAAACCTTTTAACATACCCCAAGACCTTGTTTTCTCCAACTTTGTCATCATCATCTTATGTGATTTTCTAACCCTAAGTTTCTCACCATCCAACCTACCCTTCCAAGGTTGGGTTGCTTGGGAGTCACACAACACCACCATGAGCCTCAATTGCCTCACTTGTGGCAATATTCTCCAAAGGGTGAAATCAAATAATGATGATGCATGTCTCCCACCACCAGAAGAATCAACCAAACCTTATGATAACTTTCAAACTAACCCTAATAATAATAATAGAAAAGTGAGTAGCACTCACAATAGAAGCTGGTCTTCAGGGAACATCACACCACCTCAATTTCCACATAGTGGCCCTTTGGCCAAGGTTAAGGCAGAACACCATAGACGCACCAATAGTGAAGGGGGTGTTGGACCAAGATTGATAAGGAGCAGTGGAATGAGAAGAGATTGGAGTTTTGAGGATTTGTCTGCCCAACAAAAGGACAAGGGAGTTAGATGCTATTGAGATTTCAATATCTATCTATCATTGTTCATGTCTCAATTCTTGGTTTCCCTTTTCGATATATATACATTGTGTATTCATAACTTGTTGTGTTGTTCTTTGGAAGAAATTATTGCATGCATGCATGATCTATGCATGCATGATCGCCACGTGGTTTTATAGTTTTGATCAGTCTTGGTTTCACATGTAATCAAGCTTTTCATATTTTACCAAAGAAAAAATGAAACTTGTTTACGTGTGTGATTTTAGAGATTGATCGAAATCATTTAACAATTTTTCAGTCTTTGAAAAATAAGGTGGAAGAAGTGAGAAATGTAATTAAAGAAGAGATTAGTGAGACATTATTCTAGTGTGGTGTTTCAAACACTTGGCGAATTTTATGGGAGTGTTTTTTTTTTTCACCATAGTAAATTTTAATTTCTTTTTTTTGTTCTATATAGTATATTTTTTTTTTCAATATTCCTTTCTATTTGTTGTCATTCATTTTCAATTTCTTGTTTTTTTATCTAATTTTCACACTCACGTCTTTAGATTAATAGATGTCGGAAAACAATTAAAATTTGAATCTTAATTGTTTCTAATGAAAAAGAAATGTAACAAGGGATTATAGTTTTATATAAATTATCCAAATTCTCCTATTCCTATATGTACTTCCAGATTCTTAACTATGTTTAACCAACAACATTAAAAGATATTATTATAATATATACAAGAATTTGATTTGAAGTTTATTCGTAATAAAGTATTTGATGAAAGAAATCAATTTCTTAATATTATATTTTATATTACGAGGAAAACTTTCTAAATGATAATTAAATTTTACAATAACATATATACAAAAATTCGATTTTAAAGTTCATTCGTAATAAAATATTTGTTGAAAGAAATTAATTTTTTTATATTATGTTTGTATTAGGATGACATCAATCTGATTAACACATTTTGAAGTCATTCAATATCATCATTTCCTTATTTTTATAGAGAAATATAATTTTCATATATATATATATATATTATAAAAAAATTATTTTAAATAATTATAATGGAAAGATACCGTGTAAGATGACAGGATAATAAGAATTAATATGGTTATAATAAAAACTATAATTAAAGGTGAGTTATCATGTATACATAATCTAAAATTCTGATATGAATGGAGAGAGAGTTTAGATTTGATAAGACTATTTTAGTATTATATTATTTTTAAAATATTACATTGTTTGATTTATAAGGTATTTATTAAAAAAACTAATTTCTTTATATTATATTTTGTATTAGAATGACATCAATCTGATAATAATATTGTTGATGTTATTCATTATCATCTCTCTTATCTTTTAATAAAGCTATATTATATAATAGAATTATTTGATACTGAAATAAATTATTATTTTAATTATGATTATTTAGTATTGAAATAAATTATTATTTTTATTATATAATATTTTATTAAGAAAAATAAGTGTTAAATTGATAAAGATAGTGTTGAAGTAGAATTTTCTTTCTGAAGTCATATAAATTGCTTTGTGAAATTAAAGGATAAGCTTTACATTTCAACAAGCTAATTGGCACTAAAATTCATCTTTTGTTTAACACCATCAATCTCACAACCATTTCCATTGAAAACAAGATGAAACATGAATGATGAAGATGCATCAAAGGGGAAAGCTAAAGGGCATTCTCTTTTTGATCAATGGAAGGGATATTCTTGAATGCCATTCTTTTGGTGAGCTTAATAGCAATGAGAGCCAAAATGGTAGCTCCAGGAACAAATGCAACATCAGGGATGGCTTTGATCACACTTAGTTGAGGCACAGTTTGTCCAGTTTTCTTAGCCACCATGGCAAGTGGTGGAGCCACTATCCCTGTGATCATCATAGATTCATCTGCTTTGCTCAGATTCACATTCTTATTGATGAATTTGGTGAAAGTTTGCTCTCTCTTTTCATAATCAGATTCTTCTCTCCATCCATCATAACATTTCTGCTTGTTACATACATGTCAATTAAGGATGCATGCATTTTGTATATTACATTATCATTTAATACAAATTGGAAGAACTTCATTCACCTTTATATCATCATGTGGTGGTGCATCATAATGCTTACCAGGCAAGGCCATGTTAATTGCACTGTGAAAAAATAGTTAACAAACTATCATTAAAACTGAATATATATATATATATATATATATATATATATATATATATATATATATATATATATATAAATACATCCTGAAATTAAGTTTTCCAAACTTTGATTAACTTCCTACATCCCATCACTTGTCATCTGCACCCTATCATTTTTAAAAAATTTCTAAAATGTCCTTTAAACAAAAGTAAATTCTGAAAAACACTTTTTCAAAATATATTTTAAAAACAAAATTCGAAATATAAATTTTATATTTTAAAAAAATAATTGGAATGTATTTTCATAAAGTGTTTTTCAGAACATAAAATTTACACTAGAAAAGATTCTTCATAATTTATTTTTGAAAAGTATTTTTTAAAATATAAATTTATATTCGAAAAATATTTTCTAAAGAATTTTTAAGAAGTATTTCTGACAATTAATAGTAAGAATATTTTTATATTTTCACGTCTTCAATACGGTGGAATCAAAATTGAGGGAGTGCAGAAAGTTTTTGCCAACATATCATAAACAAATGTTTGAAGAGTCCATATGACAAAAACTGTAGAATTTTTTCAGGAGACTAAAATGAACATTAAGTTTTCCAATATATATATATAGAAAAAATAAAAGATAATATTTAGTGTAGGGACCAAATTGTTAATGAGTTTAATTATATGGAAACTCAATAAAAAAATTATGCTTCTAAATCAGCTAGAGACTTTAATTAATATATGCTTTTTTTTGAATAATTATTATAGAAATCAATAAACTTGATCTAGACAGTTGTGAAAATTTTAATTTTTTTCTACTTGCCTCTTTTCCTTTTCTTTTACCAAAGTATGAATTGAAATGACATATATACTTACTTGAAGATATCAAGAATGGCAGTGTGGAAGTCCTCAAAGTTTTCAATTTTTCTCTTTTCAATAACCCTATCATAGAGTGTTCCTGTTGCCATAGTCAGCCCCTTGTTTGCAACCTCAACTCCTGGTAATGAAATCCATTAATTTAAGATCAAACAATGTTTTTATATACACATAAACATGACAAACAGAAAATGACATATTTTTCACCTAAAACTATACATAAAAAAAAAAAAAAAAAAAAAAAAAAAGTTATCAATAACAGAACTTTGAATTCTCATGCAAGAAAAAGCAAGAAAAATGACCTGTGCCTCCCATGTAACTCATAACCAGTCCCATGATGTGTTTGTGTTCTGAGAATGATTATGAGTTTATGAGCACAAAAGCTTATCATAAGAGCAATATATATGACAAGATACAACGTGACTAAAGGAAATGAGTATCTATGTTTGTTTGGTGAAAGTAAGGTATTTTTTGTATTATTTTTCTTTTCTTATTTCTTTGTTAGATTCTTGCCTTCAATTGATGTGTTGCTTAAAGCAGACATATATGCATGATGAAGGAAGAGAGAGAAAACTCTTTTGTACAAATTCCAATGATTTATGTGTTTCAATTGTTCTATCTTTCGGATTGGAATAATGTAAAGTGAATATGTGTAACAATTCATCATGAAAGTCAAAATCTAATAAAAATAGTAAGAACTAGTTAAATCAACTACATCAAAACTACATTAAATCAATTTTTTTAATTAAAATTGGTGAAATATAAAGTGGCATTATTTACTTAATAAGAAAATTGAAGTTTATCGGATTGACAATAGCTACTTTATTACGAACTAGATTAGTATAATAATTATATATACTACTAATGAAATTAGTAATGAGGTTGTTTATATAATAAAAAATATATATGTTCAATTTCTATCATTTGCTAAAGTTATCCGATTAACGATGGTAAATGTTATGCGAACGAGATTAGTTTATTATTTAATATACCGAAAAACTTGTCATAAATGAAAATTTTTTATTTAACTACTACAAAATTTTTCATTTTTCTGTTTAATATCATTCACATGTTTACTTTAGAAATGCTAAAAAATACAGTTAACAATGGGAGTTAAGGATAAACATTATTTATTGATACTATGATTTGTTTTGCATATATTATTTAATAATTAACTTTTTTTCAACTGAAATGAATTATTTTATCATTTTCTTACTTTAGAAAATCCATAATCTTGAACTTTAGATATGTGGTGCATGTTATTGTTGCTAACGATTATTTGTCAGAAAAATAATGGTTTATTTTTCTTAAACTCTCTCAGACAAAAAATAAATTTATTCAAATCTAGGAAGAATCTAATCGGGCATATACGTAATAAAGAAATCCTCTTTTACGCTTTTACTTTTTGCTTTTGGGATTAGAATCACTTTCGTATGTTTATGATTTTTTTTTTCTTAAAAATAATCGCTTTTGAACCTTCTAAAACGTTACTTATAACTTTTTTTAGCAATAATTAACTTAACCCAAATATACGGATAACTGATTATTTATACGTTCATTTTTAAACTTT
>Ga0209700_107872_pt1 | contig 14440 bp, 12 predicted proteins | sample SiratroredBW_FD_187528 | JGI IMG/M metagenome (GOLD analysis project Ga0209700, IMG submission 187528) | Root nodule microbial communities of legume samples collected from California, USA - Siratro red BW (SPAdes) (version 2) | ecosystem: Host-associated > Plants > Roots > Nodule | place: USA... | reverse complement strand
TATATATATACTTTTATAAGAACTCGTAAATATGTCGAAATTCATCTTAAAAACAACTCAAGGATGGAGAAATCCACCAAACCAGCCATGAGGATAGAAGTAAGACACAGGAAATTCTGGTAGGCAACCAATGTTTTAGTAGCAGCAGCAGCCTACATTGTATGAGCGAACTAGCAAGCTGGAAGAAACTTTGGAGAAGTTTATGCAAACTTCTCTGACCAATCAGAAAAATCAGGAGGCATCTTTGAGGAATTTGGAGACTCAGGTAGGTCAATTGGCTAAGCAGCTAGCAAATCAGCAAGGTGGACAGTTTTCCACCAACACTCAGCCCAATCCAAAGGAGCAGTGTAAAGCTATCACCATTCGTTGTGGAAAGCAGGTTGGTTCTGACATAAATAAAGAGACTGTTAAAAGTAAACAGTCAGCAGTTAGGAATGGTGAAGACAGAGTAGAGGAGGAGAGTCAACCAGAGTTGGCTACAGAGGAAGAGAGTACAGAGGTTAGAACACAGGATGAGAAAAAATATGATAAAAGCTAGGATTGGAGGAAGGTCCAAGAGGGTGTACCCTTGAAACATGTGCCGTATCCACATGCACCTTCCAGACGAGAAGTTGAGCGCCAATTTATCAGATTCACTGAAATCTTGAAAAATTTGCAGATTAACATACCTTTCACAGAGGCAATGCAGCAGATGCATACATATGCACGTTTCTTGAAGGAATTGTTAACTAAGAAGAGAAAATTCCCAGAGGAAGGAAGAGTGGAATTAGAGGCAGGGTGTAGTGCAATCATTTAGAAGGCAATTTCACAAAAATCTTGCGATCCTAGGAGCTTTACATTACCAATCACTGTAGGTAATCTGTATGTGGGGAAGACACTGTTGGATTTAGGTGCAAGCATTAACTTAATTCCTTTGTCCATGCTGAAAAGAATAGGAGAGGTAGAGGTTAGGCCTACACGTATGACGTTGCAATTGGCTGATCGATGTATCAAACAACCATATGGAATTGTTGAGGATCTGTTGGTTAAGGTGGATAAATTCCTTTTTCATGTAGACTTCGTTGTGATGGATATTGAGGAGGATGTGGATGTTCCCTTGATTCTGAGAAGACCCTTCATGAAAATAGCGAAAGTAATCATAGATGTGGACAAAGGGAAGTTGAAGATATGTGTTGCGGATGAGGAAGTAAGCTTCAACGTGTTTGAGGCTATGAAACATCCTAATGACAAAAAGGATTGTTTCAAGCTTGATGTGTTGGATGAAGAATATAGGCGGGTGCAAAAAGGCTTAGGCAATTTAGACACACTTCTGCAAGTTATCACCAAACTTATAGAAGAGTTAGTTGAATTGGGAGATATAGAGGCTTTAGCCTTAGCTACTGATTTAGACCGAGCTGAGAAATTTCTGCAAAAGACCGGAACCAGAGAGAAACTGGTAACTGGTAACTCTGTTACAGAGGAGACACCAGAATTAAAGGTGTTACCACCATACCTTAAATACAGTTTCCTGGGTGAAGATTTGAATAAACCAGTAATCTTAAGCAGTTTGTTAACTGGAGGGAAGGCTGATGGAGGTGCTGAAACTCAATCAAGGAGCTATTGAATGGCAATTATCAGATCTGAAGGGAATCGGTCCAGCATACTGTATGCATCGAATTCACATGGAGGCAGATTTTAAACCTATTGCACAACCTCAGAGGAGGTTGAATCCAGCAATGAAAGAAGTAGTGAAGAAGAAGGTGCAGAAGTTGCTGGAAGCTGGGATGATTTATCCTATTTCAAATAGTGCTTGGGTGAGTCCAATGCAAATGGTTCACAAGAAAAGTGGTGTGACTGTCATTCATAATGAGAACAATGAATTAATTCCTAATAGAACAGTCACAGGTTGGAGGATGTGCATTGATTATAGGAAGCTGAATCAAGCAACCAGGAAGGATCATTTTCCTCTCCCTTTCATGGATCAGATGCTTGAAAGGTTGGCAGGGAAGGCTTATTATTGTTTTCTGGATGGCTATTCAGGTTACAATCATATCACAATAGATCCACAAGACCAAGAGAAGACAGCTTTTACATGCCTTTTTGGTATTTTCGTCTACCGAAAGATGCCCTTTGAATTATGTAATGCACCAGCTACTTTTCAGAGGTGTATGATGGCCATTTTTGCAGATTTGATCGAGAATTGCATAGAATTCTTTATAGATGATTTTTCAGTTTTTGGATCCACATTTGATGCATGTTTGGAGAATCTGAATTTGGTGTTGCGAAGGTGTGTGGAAACCAATATGGTGTTGAATTGTGAGAAGTGTCATTTTATGGTCACAGAAGGTGTTGTTTTAGGCCACAAAATTTCTAAATGTGGGATAGAGGTGGACAAAGCAAAGGTTGAGATCATTGAGAAGCTGCCTCCACCTACCAATGTTAAAGGAGTCAGAAGTTTTCTTGGTTATGCAGGGTTTTATAGGCGATTCATAAAGGATTTTTCAAAGATTGCGAAGCCCTTGTGTAATCTGCTAAATAAAGAAACGACCTTCAATTTTGATCAAAAGTGTGAGAAGGCATTTGAATGTTGTCAACACCCAATTTCGTCTGGGCAAATAAAAATTATTTTTTTACAAATATAAAAAAGGAAAAAAAATAAAATAAAAGAATAAAAATAAGAAATTAAAACTTTTTAACATGTGTCGTTTAGTTCTTTGCAATTTAGAATAAATAATAAAAATGAACTTTGACTTTATAAGTAAAGTTTGATTAAATAATAATAATAATAAGATAAAATGAAATTTGTAAAAAAATGATAAAATAACAAAAAAAGAGGTGTTGGGTCTGTCTTAAAATAAATTGAATAGAAAAATTAAGTGAGCCCAACTGGATAGCAAGATATTTTCTGAAGCCTAATTTACTAATAAAAAAAGTTACTGTTTACACCTCTCTTATCTCTTAATTGTGCTTGTCACATAAGCCCTAAGGTTTACAGAAACACATTGCCCATTCAAGTTCCTATGTAACTTTAGTACCTTTTAATTCTTTAACTAGTGCCTAACAAATTTTATTTCTCATAACTAAACTTTCACCTTTTTGCCTTCTCACACTTATCACATTTAGTAGTTATGCTTTTAACATTTAACCAATAGTCATGCTTTTAACATTTAACAAACAATCATGTTTTGACATTTAAACTCCCATAGCCTTATTTAACTCCTATAGCCTTCCTATACTCATACGTTCACGTTCAGGGGCTATTTATGTTCAGGGGCTATTTATGTTTAGTGACTATTCATGTTCACTGACTATTCATTTTTTCTTTTTATTATTATTGTCCTTTTGCTTATTCTTCCTGAAATGTAACATCTTAAGCCAAAAGAGTTAATACAGAGAGGTGGAATAATTGATTCTTAATAAAAATCATGATTGAGGGTGTTATGAATATTATGGAGGGAGATGAAGGGATGGACAGACAAAAATATAAAGAACTGCTCCTATTTTCAAAAGGGGGAGACAAAAAAAATTTGGGGAGACAAAAAAATTGGGGGAGACAGAAAAATTGGGACACAGAAAAATTGGGGGACAGAAAAAGGGAGGGAGAGAGAATACACAAAAATTCTTAGAAATTTAGAGAGAAAAAGATACTGAGGAAGAATATTGAAAAATATTACTCATTTTCTGTTGAAAAAAATCTAAGTGTCTAGTAGAAACCACCAGAAATAGAAAACAAGAGAACAATAAGCTAAATTAAGAATCTTCAACGAGTTCGTCTTCTTCCTTTAATTCTGTCTTGTTTCTGCTCTGTTTTTTTTATTTTGTCCATATTCATGTTTTTTATCTGTGTATTGTTGTGTTTTGTTTAACCTGTACAGTATCAATGAGTAATTATTTTTGCAAGCATTGTTAAATTAATTTTTATAAATTATTATATCTATGAGACGATTGCTGCCACTGGCACGATTAGGTAGATGCTTGATACGGTTGCTGTTACCACACCGATCCTGAGATTATCTAATTGCTGTATTTTTTTGCACAACTAATATTATTCATATGACAAATTTGGTTGCTGCTAGCACAGTCAGTAAATTTCAATAACAAAGATATAGTAACATTAGATATCATTAACCCAGAGACAGAAAATAAACACAAAACCCCAAACCAGAATCAAAAATACCTAAACTCAACACCCACAAAAATCCTCAGAACTCAGTGAATCCAAAGACCCATTCAAAAGAATACCAAACAGTTTTTCTAAAAATAAAACAGGTTAATCAAAAGTCGGGTAGCAAATTTAATTCCAGAAAATTAATAGTCCCAACTCCAGAAAATTAATAGCAAAGTCCCAAATTCGAAAATTTTCAAACCATGTACCAAAACATAAATTATTCAGAAACAGAAGTTCAACCCAAGCAACCAATTCAGAAACAGAACCCAAAGGCAAAGAAGTCCCTTTTCCCAATTTAAAAAAAAACTAACATCAACCGCCACTATCCTTCACGAATCCAAATAGCTACATTAAAGAACAAAACCAAAATAATCATCATTCCAGAAACAAAGTAGCTCAAGCATCCGATTATAATCCTTTCTGCCACTGCTTAGGGTATTAGGATTCATTGTTTGTTTTTAATTAATCTTACTGTTTTTATGTTGTACATTTTTTTAATAACAAAATAAAAGTAAGTTAGGAAAATAATAAAAAAGAACCTTTTTTTTACATAAACTTTTAAAAATAAAATATTTAGATTTAAAATAATTTTAAAAAATAATTTAAATATATATATATATATATATATATATATATAATATTTTCAAAAAAAATAATAAAAAAAACATTTAATTAACCGTTTTAATAAAATTTTTACAATAAACAAATATAAACTTTTTCTTTTAGAAAAACAAGATTAAGTTAAATTTCGAAAAAATAAAAAATATGAAACTATTACTAATCAACTTTTAAAATTAGAACTACGTGATCCCTGATTTTCCTTTGGAAATACGTAGGACCAAGGTCAATCCTTGTCGGGTTAAGAAAAATAGAAAAAATAAAAATTTGTCTATGTTATTATTTTGTTTTTTTATTGTTTATTCTTAAACTGTATTTTTTGTAAATATATATTCATTTGCTGTAATTTTTTTTGTGGGAAAAATAACATTTTGTAGAACCACACTTATTTTTATTCATTTAATTAAAGGTACCGTCTTAGGACGGGCGTTGTGGTGTGCTGACACCTTTCCCACACGTAATCGACTCCCGAATCTTAAATTTGGTTCGTAGGCATTTTTTTTATTTTTGGTTTTTCTATAGTTTTCCCATAAAAAAGCTATAGTGGCGATTCCATTATCAATATAAACATTTTTATTAAAAAAATTAAAAAGTTTGTGATCGCCCCGTCGTGATCCCGGTTGCGACAAATGTTTAAAGGAAAAATTGACAATTGCACCAGTGATAACTGCACCTGATTGGAGCATAGGTTTTAAGATGATGTATGATGCTAGTGATTACGCAGTAGGAGCTGTTTTGGGACAGAGGAAAGAAAAATTGTTCTATGTTATACACTATGCATGCAAGGTTCTCAATGATGCTCAGATTAATTACACTACAACTGAGAAGGAGTTGTTAGCAATTGTTTATGCTTTGGAGAAGTTTAGAGCTTATCTTATAGGCTCTAAAGTAATAATTTACACTGATCATGCTGTTATCAGGTACTTCCTGACCAAGCCAGATTCCAAGCCCAGGCTAATTCGCTGGATGTTGCTACTCCAGGAATTTGATCTGGAAATTAAAGATAAGAAGGGAAGCTAGAATCATGTAGCCGATCATCTATCCAGATTAGCCAATGAAGAAGTTACTGCTAGGGAATCTGAAGTTTTCGATGAATTTCCTGATGAGAAATTACTAGTAGTGCAAGAAAGGCCATGGTTTGCTGATATGGCCAATTTTAAAGCTGCTGGAATTATACCTGAGACCATGGATTGGCAGCAGAGGCGAAAGTTGTTAAAGGATTCAAACCAGTACATCTGGGATGATCCTTATCTGTTCAAGATAGGTGCTGACAATTTGAGGAGAAAATGTGTGACTAGTAGGGAAGCTCAAAATATATTGTGGCATTGTCACAATTCTCCCTATGGAGGACACTTTAATGGGGAGCGAACTGTTGCTAAGGTGCTACAGTCAAGATTTTTTTGGCCAACATTATTCAAAGATGCTCACATGCATGTGCAGCATTGTGATAATTGCCAAAGAACAGGAACTATCTCAAAGAGACATGAGATGCCCCCTAAGGAATATTCAGGAAATTGAAATATTTGACTGTTAGGGGATTGATTTCATAGGCCCCCTGCCTAGTTCATTCTCAAATGAATACATTTTGTTGGCTGTGGAATATGTCTCACGTTGGGTGAAAGCAATCCCAACTCAGAAAACAGATGCAAAAACAGTAATCAAATTTTTGAAGAAAAATATTTTCTGCAGGTTTGGTACTCCAAGAGTGGTGATCAGTGAAGGAGGATCTCATTTTTGTAATGCAGAATTAAGGAAAGCATTTGAACATTTTGGAGTGAAGCACAGGATAGCTACAGCCTATCATCCCCAAACTAATGGACAAGCAGAGGTGTCTAATAGAGAAGTGAAGAGAATTCTGGAAAAAACCGTGTCAGCATCACACAGAGATTGGGCTATAAAGCTAGATGAGGCACTATGGGCCTATAGAACAACCTATAAAACACCTACTGCAATGTCTCCATTTCAGTTAATCTATGGGAAGGCTTGTCACCTTCCTGTGGAAATGGAACATTGAGCTTTCTGGGCATTGAAGTGGTTGAATTTTGATTCAAAGGCTTCTATTGAACAGAGGAAGATACAACTGCAGGAATTGGAAGAGATGAGGCTGAATTCATATCAATCCTCAAGGCTATATAAAGAGAGAGTCAAGGCTTATCATGACAAAAAATTGCTGAAGAGGAACTTTGAACCAGGGGAGCTTGTTCTTTTATTCAATTCCAGGTTGAAATTGTTCCCTGGTAAATTAAAGTCAAGATGGTCAGGCCCTTTTGTGGTCAAGTAGGTTAAGCCTTATGGTGCAATTGAAATTGAGGACGCAAAAACTCAGAAGAGTTGGATGGTTAATGGGCAAAGGCTGAAACATTACAAAGGGGGTGAAGTTGAGAAACTCATCTCAGTGATCACATTGGAGGAATGAAATTCAGTCGTCAAGCTATATGACGTTAAACGAGCGCTAGCTGGAAGGCAATCCAGTGTTTAATCTGTTAATTCTTAGGATTTAGTTTTTATTTTTAAGTAGTTTATTTTTGAATTTTTTTTACATTTTAGATTTTTTTTAGAAAATTTTGAGACTGGGTAATGGGCCTGTAGATTGAGCTAGTCCCATCGCTTGAGCTAGAAATCACTTAGCGTAGACTAATGCAATATTATGGGATTGTGCCTTGTGATACAAGGTCACTTCAGTTAGTGACTTTTCAGTCGCGCTTTCATTTCTTCTTTCTCATCTTTGCTCTCGACTTTCTCTCTACCCTAAAACTCAAACCTTTGGTACTCAGGTAAGATCACTACTCCATTTGAAAAAAAATTTCTCTCTCTCGCTACCACTATTGCATTGCAGTTGAGAATCTGCGTTGTGTTGTAGTTATAGGACGAGAAGTTAGTGGATTTGAGTCGTTAGGGTTTGCGGCTAGAGTGATTTTGAGGTTTCTGAGGGTTTTAGTTACTGGTATAGTTGAGAATAGTGAGTGACTTTGAGTTTCTGTGTGTACTAAACTTGGTTTGCAGGAAGAATGCCACGAGTAAAGCACACTGCTCCCGTCTGACTGGAAAAGAGACGAAAGGCTGACGAACCCTTCTTTGACGATGCCATTCCTTCTCAAACTCCTGAGGAAGACGAACCGACGTGCTTCCACAAGCAGAGCACAATCAGGAAATTTCTGAATGAAAACAAGTTCCAAAGATTCCTCCCTGAGAGAAGAGTGGACTTAAAACCTGGAGATTGTGATGCGTTTCTGATGGGGGTGTTGAGGCGAAACTAGAAGAAGTTAGCAGAACCGATGTGGAGGTTTGACGAAGAAGTTGTTAGGGAATTCTATGCGAATGTCTGGGCTAAAAGGCATGATAGAAGCCACAGGAAAACAATGGTGAGGGGAAGGTGGATTTCTTACAGTCCACAAGTCATTGATGATTTTTTGGGAAACCCTTTTCCCAAACAAGAAGAAAAATGCCACTATCAGCGTCTGTGTAGCCGAAAGAAAGGGTTCAGTAACCGAAAAGTGGCTGCGGCATTATGCATACCCGGCAAAAGTTATCAGATTGCAGCCTCTGGAAAGGAAACACGCATCAAGAGGGGAGACATGCGAACGCTATCGCAAGTATGACTAACATTCATGTTAGCCAATGTTGTTCCAATAGGCCATGTGTCTGACATCAATGTTGCTAGGAGCAACCTATTGTTTTCAATGATTCAGGATGACTATACCATCAACGTAGCTCAGATAATTTCATATGAGATCCAGAGAACAGTGGACTGGAAGCGTGTTCGAGGGGCAGAAAGGCTAGGAACATTAGGATTCCCTGCATTGATTACTGGATTGTGTGCTGAAAATGGGATCATTGTTGAACCAAGGGCAAAAATAAGAACTCCAATTGACAAAAAGTTCATTGATCACCATTGCACCAATCCAGAAGAGCGTCCAGAGCAGAGGAATCAAGTTCCCAGCCCACCAGCTTCAATGTCTGAACCTACCTTGGAAGCTGTTGAGAAAAAATTGTTGCGGCATATCTTGCACTTGGAAGAGCAGCAGAGTACTCTATGTAGATTTATGCTGCAAATGTATCATGCAATGAGGGATAATGCTTATATGGATGATGAAGAATTGTCCTCTTATCTGAATTGGCCAGGGGACCGGCCAAGCTCAGTGGGAGGGGAGGATGATTGTCATGAGGCGCAGAGCACTGCGGGAGTTGAGAAAAATGAGGGAGTTGAGAAGAATGAGGAAGTTGAGAAAAAAGCGGAGGCAACTGTTGAGGTTACAGAAGAAGCTGAAGCAACTGCTGAGGTTGCAAAGGACAAGACTAAAAATGTTGCTGCGAATGTTCAAGAAACCATAGCTGGAAAGGTGGCTGAGGAAGTTGGTGAAATGGTGGCTGAGGAAGTTGCTAAGGAAGTTGTTGAGGAGGTTGCTGAAACTACTGAAGAGAATGCCAATGCTAATACTAAGTAAAGTGGTGAAAATGTTATTGTTGAAGTTCCTGCTAAAAAGAAAGATCATCCAGGTCCTCTGAGAAGATCCTTTCGAATTAAAACAACAGTAATAAAAAAAGGGGCTAAGCACAAAGGTTCAGCAATACCTTATGTGATATCATCTGATGGGAGCTCGAGCTTAGAAGAAACTGAAGAAGAAGATGATGAAGGAAATGCAGAATAGGGAAGGAATAGGAGTGACACAGAGGAAGAAACTCCAAGTGAAAAGTCCTGAAAATTGCTGGTTGAAGATGTTGTGCTGTTTTAATGTCATTTTGTTGGTATTGATCAGAGACATATGTGGTAGTGTAGTTCTTTCATTTTGGATGACTGTATATATCTTGCTCTGATACAATTTAATTATGGATGACTGTAAAAGATGTTGGCACAGGGTGAACTGATTGGTAAGATATGTTATTTTCTGTGTTAAATGTGTTTGTTATGCTGTGGTTGAGTAAAAAGGGTTTGGTCTGTTAACTGAAAATTCTGTTAATTGAAAATTCTGCATGCATATAAGTATAGTCTTGTTTTTGAGCTTGAGCTAGTAGTCACAGTATATCAAGAAGACAATAGGACATTGGGAGGATTAACATTAACATTGATTGACAGGATATGAGGAAATGATGCTAAGAGAGGAGTGATACACTGAGAGTATATTGTGAGTGCATACTTTCTTGACATTGATTATTGCTTGATTTTGTTAGGATAAGATTGACCCTGTGTTAATAAGAATGAAGAAGGCAAGTTGTTGAATGAGAGCAAACTATAACTAGAGCCAAAAAGCTACCTGGTGAGATGAGGGGAATTCAATTGCAAACCCATTTGTGCGTATCATATTATTAAAACCTTGAGCCATATGTCTATGAAAACCACCTTGGGTATGAATAGTTAGGAAATTGTGGTACAAGTTGGAGAAAAGAGGATTTTTGGACTTAAAAGATTGTGGCTGTTCTGAGGAGGCTAAGGTAGATTTTCTTACTGAATGTACCTACTGAAAAAAAAAATCTCAGTGAATTCTCAGATTTTATACTTAGTATCTGAGAGGATGAAAGAAAATAAAAAGGGGTACACAGGAAAAGCCACCAAGTTGCGTAAGCTACAATTATAGCCTAAGCAAAAGAAAAGTAGAAAGATACAGTAGCCATAAATTGTTTCAAAAGAGAAGATAGTTCAGGAATTTCTGGTTGAGGTAGATCCCCACATTATTATTCAAGTTGTATCTATAATTTTTAAAGCTATTCGTGCATTTTGTGTTTCAAGAAAAACCAAAAGTTTTTTTTAGCCTGGCCACGTTATATCCTTTAGAAAGACCTTCTGACTCATTCAATACAAGGTTGATTTGTTTTGATAAATGATTAGCAACTTTTGATAGAGAGAAGTATGTGACTTGAGAGTGAAACAATGGTGAGAAGTGAGTGAGTGAGAATATCCTGTCAAGATTTGTATTCTGTTATCTAAGCATTGGATTGTTGAAATTCTAATATATGAAACTGCAAGTGATAGTTTGAAAGTGAGAATCGCTTGAAAATTGCATGTAGGTTTTAAAAATCTAGAAGAATTGGTTTTGAATGTCTTGCTTGAGGACAAGCAAGAAACTAGGAGAGGAGAATTTTGATAGTTGTTAATTATAGGTTGGATTTAGGAAGATTTGGTTGATTTTGTTTTTAATTCTGTTTTAGCTGGAGATTTTATTAAACTAATTTTGTTTTTATTTGAGCATTTGTTAGATATTTCGTTTTTAATTAGTTTTATGTTGCAAAGAGCGGATTTTGTGAAAAATTAGGTTGAAACTAAAAGAAGAAAGAGAATGGGTGCAGAATAAAAGGAAAAGGGGCGTAAGTGACTTTTCGCTGGAGCGAGGGAGATAGCCTGGGCTAAAAATCTATTTAAAGCTATTATGAAGCCTAATTTCAAGAGCAGTAGTTAGAGTACAAATCATGAGATAACGGCTCAAAGTAACCGACTGCAAAGGGCGAACATTATAAAAAGAGGGATAGATCAATGAAAACCATCCATCACCTATCATCTCTCATTTGTGGGAACGCTCTCTTAGCCATCTGATCAAGATCTTTCTTTTCCTTCTCTTTTGTATTTTCATCTAGCCATCTGATCAAGATCTTTCTTTTCTTTCTCTTTTGTATTTTCATGGCTACCATATGTAGCTAATTTTCTTCTTTTTGAGATTGAATGTAATTTCTTCACTTCAAATATACTCTTGATATTTATTTGATATTGTTTATTCAATTTATCTTTGTTTAACGTTTTATATTAAATTGTCATACTTTAAATTTCTCTTTGTGACTAAAAATCACTTTTTGGAATTAGAACCAAAAGTTAATGCATTATATTTATAAGTTCAGGAATAAATTATAGAGTAATGACTCCATATAGCAACTGATGTTAATGTTAATTAAATTATTCTAATAACTAGAAATAGAAATTAGAAAATTTAGTTTATGAAATTCAATGATAGAAAAATCAGATTGAGAAAGCTTTTATTTACGCAGATTATTGATAATTAAAAAAGACAATATTGAATTTAGTTAAAAATATATGAGAATGAAAAATATTATTATTCAATTACAAAACTTTTATTTTTATTAATTTCATTTCTTTTAACTATTTTTTATTACGTTTTTTTTCTAAATCATTAAACAAATTTATTATTGTTAATTCTATATATATATATATATATATATATATATATATATAATTTTTAATTAAACTCCTTAAAATGATACTTATCTTATTTATTTATTAGTATTTGAAGACCCAATTAAACTCCTTATACTTATCTTATTTATTTATTAGTATTTGAAGACTCACTACACTTGTTTATAATCCCTTAACAATAGACCTTATTTATTATACTACTGATGAGTACACTTGCTTATGATCCATTAGCAATGGACGAGGCACAGACGCACCATTTCCGAAACTCAACAATATCAGAAAACAATAACAGTAATAATAATCATCACAATAATAATAACCATAACCGTAACTTGATGGTGAAGACTGAGCTGTGCAGGAGATTCAGAAGAGGCGTGTGCAATCATGGAACCAAATGCGATTACGCTCACAGCGTTGCGGAGCTCCGACGCCAACCGAAACTCTGCAGATTGTTCCTCCAAAACAAACACTGCCTCGGTCGCACCTGTCGCTTCCTGCATTCAGCCACCGCAACGCCGCCGCCACCGCCACCGCCACCGTCAACTTTTCCTATTCCAAATCCGCAATCTCAACCAGGTTCTCTTCTCTTAATTCTATCATCAGAGCAATGTGAATAGATCTGTTAATTGTTTAATTACGCGTTGCGATTCCGTGGCGACGCTTACGATTCCGTGATTGAATAATGCAGGTGTCGTATGTACTAGATCTTTTTCTTAACGTCCTCAAAATCCTATTTCTACCTCTCTAGAACTGGTACATTTTGTGATAGTAGTTAATTTATTATTTGATTGAATAATGTAATTGTGATACCGATAAATCTTCTCTCGTCATGATACACGCGTAATTGAATTTTATTTTATTAGTCTCTTACTTTTTTAATAAAAATCTCCGTCGTTTATCGTTTGAAATTGTTTTGACTCTACGACGTGGTAGTATCTAATCATTTAATTTTATTTCAAAATTATGTAAAGTAAACATTAGGTTTTGATGTTATATCAAGCATGAATCCAACTGAATTGTTTTTTATTTGAGTTGACATTAAAAAAATGTTTTATCATGTTAACATTATTGTTAATTTTATATCGTGACAAAGTTTTCAATGCAAGATACTCGACTAACAAGCTTTGAAATCCTATCTTGTTTTCAGAATATGAAATGAAGCTATTGGATTTAGTGTTTGGAACTGGGACCAAATGGGGAGGAGGATCCATTGATGGATCGGAGGCAGTTAGTGTTAGAAATATACATAGTAGTAATTCTGCATTGGTTCTGCATTTGAAACTGCATGGTTGAAGTTATTCATAGAAAATATTAGATTCAAGTGGGTTAGGAAGGATCCACGGATGGGTTGGAGGTAGATGGTATTTGGAGTATGTATGCATGGGTTATAGAATAACTTATCTTGTATTAGTAATTCTGCATGAGTTCTGTATGGGAACTGCACAGTGTTCATAGAAATTAACACTTGTTAATTACGTATTAGGAGTGGGTGTGTAATTAAGAAAGTATATTGTTATTTGCAGCCAGTGAGCAGGGAGGACTCTCTGTTGCAGACTTTTGTCTCTGGGACAACAAGAAAACAGTTGTATTGTGCATGATTAAGCACTCAATATTGTATTTTATCATAGAACCACTCTTGGCATGTGTCCAATCTGCATTTATATTCTGAAAATTGTTTTACTTGAAGTTTCCTATTATGACTCTGGATTTTGCGTATACCTTTTTGTTGATATGGCAAGATGAGGGTACGTGATAAAACATGAACTCTCCATGTTAAAATTATGGGAAATGAATTCATTCCCTTGTGGTCCTATCAATAAAACTACTTGTTTTTTTTTTCTGTACTGGATAAAATTACTGCATTGTGTTTTCTTTTTCTTTAAGACTTATACAATTATATATTTTTGCTAGGATGTGGGGAGATCAGAATTGGGGAATTTCTTTGCTAATGCTGATGCCAACTACCTTCCCAAAAATTCAGACACTACAACAGTTGATGTTGATCCCATGGATATGTCTGAAAGTATGCAAGAGGCCATGCATCGTTCAAATTTGGACATGAGGTAGAGAATATTCACAAGTGCGTAATGCACCACTAATTTTTCATTTATCGACGTATATAGTTTAGGCCTATTTTTGGTATTTGGATTCTATCGAGTCCTCTTATATATATAAGGGAACACGGTGCTGCCGTTTCATATCTAAAGCCTCAAATCTCAGGTGATTTGATAAGATTAAAGATATCTGCTAAGTATGCCTACAAAGACAAACAGAAAGAAAAAGGGAAGACCCCAGTATCCATTTATGTTCTGAAGAATAGTTGGTTTCCCTTGCCACATGATTATAGCTGGTCTCAGAAACATTTCCTCTAATTCTTCTCAGATGTTTGGTTATCTAAGCTTTCCTTGACACTTTGTGCCTAGAGTGTATGATTGACCTCAACTTGCTACACCATAAATTTTCTATTAATAAACATAATCACACAGGAGATGGAGATAGGCATTCATTATGTGGATGATTCTCAATCTTCGTGGTTG
>Ga0209700_107870_pt1 | contig 14447 bp, 8 predicted proteins | sample SiratroredBW_FD_187528 | JGI IMG/M metagenome (GOLD analysis project Ga0209700, IMG submission 187528) | Root nodule microbial communities of legume samples collected from California, USA - Siratro red BW (SPAdes) (version 2) | ecosystem: Host-associated > Plants > Roots > Nodule | place: USA... | reverse complement strand
GAATATTCACTCTTAATTATTTCATAGACATTAAGATTTTAATTTGTAGGAGTTATTTCAGTCAGATATTTTTCTTTTCTGCAAGCATTATAAATGTAAGCTATTGATGGCTAAAAAAAAAAGAAGCAATACCAATATTTTCTCTTCATACATATCTCTTCCTATTCCCAAAACACAGCAATAACCCCTTTCTTTAGACCACTTTTGAGTTTATCTCAAAGTATGGGAGGGAGATTGTTTGCTTGAGGGGTTTTTGTACCTAGGATGGATCTCTATTAATCCAAGCTCATAAGAGTGTATTTAGATCATTGATCAAGGTTTATGTAAATATTAGGTTTTCTATGGGAACTCTAAGGTGTTGGAGATCTGATTTGGTGTTTAGGAGGCTTAAATAGATAAGGAAAACTAGTTTTACATTTCAATAACACCCTAGGTTAGATGATCTGGATGTTAAGGTAACATGGTCACATTCTCCATTTTCTCTTGCAAGATTGTTTTGTTGGTGAAACAAATTGTTACATGAATTAGTAGATACTAAGAAATTATTATGTGTTTAGAACCAATTGAACATGTTTTGATGATTGGTTGTGAATGTTAAAGTATGATTTGACTATTGATGAAATGGTAATTGTTCCTAGAGGGTGTATATGTATAGATTGATTTAGGACTGATTTAAAAAAAATGATGATTGTTTTATTATTGATATATGTTTTTCTAAGTAAGATACTCTAAATTTGGAGCAAGTGATTCAAACTGGAGTAATAATTTTCACAAACAAGTAAAAAATACTCTGAAAGAGTAGTTTGATTAAGTTAGACCAAATTAAGAATTCTGCAGAATTCTGCAGAATTGTGCAGATTATAGACACTAGCTGGGCAAAATTTGGGAAACTAAAACCCTAAGAGCTTTGGTTGCTAGGCAAACCACTCTAGCGGGATGAATTTGATCCTAGGAGTTTGGTCAATAGGTAAGACAAGCTCTCACTAGGCAAAATTGTTTTATTTAAAATCATGAGAGCTTTGATCATTGGGTAGCCAAATTCACTGAGCGAGTGTAACATCCCAAAATTTGTATGTTAATATATATACATATATATATATATATATATATATATATATATAGAGAGAGAGAGAGAGACAATACAATATTTTTTTAGATACAAACTAATAATCTATTAGAAGCATATATTATTTCTTATACTTTCAAATCATCTAATACAATTTGCAGTTATATAAGTTATCTTCAAACTATAACACTCCTATATAGAAACTAAATGATTAAAGGCTAAAAAAGGAAATAAATAGACGTTGCTTATCATCTATCTTATCGTTTATCGTCTATCATCTATAATCTATTGTATATCAACTATCATGTCATAGTCTATCGCCTATCGTCTGATGTCATAGTCTATCATTTATCATCTGATGTCATAGTAATGTCATTATTAAAATATTCTATATGTACTATTAATCTTTCAAAATGTGACAAATTAGAACGAATGAGTTCTATTGAGAAATAATTTTGTAAGAGAGATAAGTTTCAAAAGATAAATGTATAGTTAATGCTAAAAATAAGGAAGGACTAAGTGGGCTCCACTTCTCATTATTTATTATTGTCACATTAATTTTTATCTCACCACTTATACAAGTCTTCATCGATAAGGATATACCGGGTGACGTGCTTTGGAAGGGTTTTGTTTTGTGTACCTTCTCCTTTACTCAGAGTCCTCAGGCCTCCTAAAATGGGTGTTCTCCAATCAACCTCGATTATTTCAACATTCATGCATTCGGTAGTGGATATTGTTTGTTGGTTCAAGACTAGCTTAATCCACGGGTATTCGGCCGACTCTGAGCTCTTCGGTTCGGGATGTTGCTCTTTTCTTTTAGTTCAGTCTTCGGTCCTGGAAGTATTTTGTCGCTCAAGTTAATTAACGGTCCAAGTATTATAAGGTATTTTAGATTAGAGTAACAGTACCTTATGTCCTGAGACTATCATTTTATTTATAGATTTCTAAATGAGCTTTTTAGTAAGTGGGCCAGAGGTCCAAATTATCATGGACCTCATATCTATCTTCTTTTGTATGCTTTAGATGATAATCGTCACGTGTCTGCTGTCAGTGACACGTAATTAGAAAGATTTCTTGTATCTACCAAGATGTCAAGATCTCGGTCGGCTTCTGAAATCATATCGTTGAACGGCTGAGTAGTTGGTCAGCCTAATAATATAATTATGGATTGGATTGGTCGGCCCATCAGCCTTATAGTACAATTTTGAATGTATGTTGATTTTTCATGGATTTAGGGATTGATTAATCTATATATTATGAGAATGGAGTCTTGAAAGTGATTAATTAATTTGCAAATGACTATGATCTGGAATTGATTTAAAAAGTACCTAAATAATAGAAACTTCCATATTGATTTTCATGATTGATTTTGAGATGAAAGAAATTCTTGAAGAAAACTTGTTGATAGTTTGATGTAAAATGATGGTTTGAAGAATGTAACTGACTTTGAAATAAGAAAATTGAAAGTTTTTGACTGGTGAGTAAATGAAGTAGGTGTTCTGAATTATGCAGTAGAGTCTGTCAGTAAAGAATTAAACTTAATGCTAGGTATAACAGCAAATCTACATATTAGATACAAAACTATACTCAAGTGCTGCTCTTGGAATTCAAGAAGGAAACAAACCAAGCTTCAAATTTGGACATCAAGGATGAGCCTACTCTAATTTCAATGAATTACATTTATTTCGGTTGACCATGGGTTCAAGAACAAAAGCGAGATATCCACTACTGATGTTATAACTATGGAACACTAAATAACTATAACAGAGGATGTGAAGGTAGAAAGCTGCTACTAACAGACATGAGTAGAAGTTGTGAAGAAGATAAACACTACTTTAAACTTGCGAGAGGACTTGTTACTCCTTCTTGTCGATGATATCTTTTACGTACTGTTCATGTTTTTAATTTTTTATATATAAAAGAATTGTAAACAGTTTTGTACAAGATTTGAAATCTTCTTCAAATATTCTATTTTGTTTATTTTACTTTTTACTGATAGAAAAAATAAGAGAGGATGTGAAGATTAAATAATCTCACCTCTTAAAAAGTTTCCTTGTTTAATATTAAACATGTACCAGATTATTCTAACTAAAGGTTTTTGCACGTGGTATTTGACAACGGATTCAACTTCTTAGACTTTAACTTCTTAGACTTTAGATTAATCCCTAAAGTGTAATGACAAGTCATTTTGTATATTTTAGTTTTAATAAATGATAATAGTCATTTTCATTTCATGATAGTGGAGTTCTATTCAACTTTGATGTTATCTTTTTTTAATTAAGAAAAATGATACTGTGATAATTTATTAATATATTACATTGAAATTTTAACTATTTTATCTATTTTTTAATTAAATTATTAATATATTATTATATTATTAAAATAAAAGTTTTCAAATTGTTGTTTAATTTTAATAAGTGATCAAACTATCTTTAGAGACAGCCAATGAATCATTTTGCTTGGATGATATCCACTTTCAAATAAAAATTTGTCCACCTTTTGATATGATAATATTTTTTATTAATGGCATACATTTAAAAGTCAATTGTTAAGAAACCGACTGTTTACATATTCAACAAGTTACTTAGTTTCTTTAATCATAATCAATAGTTAGTAGAAAACCAAAATACTGAAGCTGTAATCATAATTATCTGTCTTAATTTTATACACGAAATTATCCATACTTCTATTCTTCAGAATAATGGTAAACCTTTTTGTATATAAATGAATAGAAATAGCAAAGAATTGTCAAGCATCTCCCCCAATCAAAAGAGTAACATACAAAAAGTTAAATGATTCAATTATTATATAATAAAAATTTACAGTATTAAAAATCTTATATTATTTTAAAATATAATCTAAATTATAATATATAGTTAAGTACCAACCTCATATTATAAATTAGTTTTATAATATTAAAGTAAATTTAAAATTTTTATTTTCTAATATAGTATCATAATTTATTTTAATAAATTTATTAATTTATTTTAATAAATTTATTAATTTATTTTAATAAATTTATTAATTTATTTTAATAAATTTATTAATTTATTATGTCACTTACATAAATATATGTTCACGTATAAATATATGGTGTAATATATAATCAGATGTTTAATATGTTCACGTATAAAAATCTCCTATCTATCTTCTAAAAATATAAAAAGTTATATATTTTAGAAATTATCATTTTACCATATAAATAAATATATTTATACATTCCCCTTGATCCTTATCCCCTCTCGTATAGGTGTAAGAAAATTCTTAGTAATTTTGTCACGAGAATTATTAAAACACACTTTAGTGGTTTCTATAGGTCAAATAAAATAATCATTTACCTACCAATTTAGAACATAGGGATATATCTTAGGTAAAAAATTAAGAAAGTGGGGACTGAAGAACACTTTCTTAGAATCTCACAATTACTATTTTTTAAACTTAGTAGTCTTCTGTGTTCCATATAATGGAGATTTCACGTAGTTGTGTGACCTTACTCCTTTTTGCTGTTTCCGGAATGAATTGAAGTTCTTTTCATTTATTAAAGGGAAAATAAGTATTGAAAATTTTCAAAAAAAATAATAAAAACAATACATCAGGACTAATAAAGATAATTATATTAATTAATATTAAATAAAAATGGTAAAATTTAAATTTATTTTAAAAATGGTTACACAATTAAATTCTTTAAATGATAATTGTATTTAGTGAAATTACTTGTAATTCAAAGAATTACATACATACATACATATATATATATATATATACTAAAGTTAAATCACAGCTTTATTTTTCTTTAATTTATATTCCTAATTTAGTTCGTCTATCTTCTTTTCATTATTTTAATATTGTATTTTATAAAATTCGTAATTTTTTAATCCAATTTTATATTTTGTATGTACTTGTTTTATTTTGGATTGAATTATAATTTAACTTATCCATTTCAGTTACCATAAAAAATAATTTAATTAATTAAAATATAAAAATGAAAAACGTATGTAAGCTAAAAAAAATAATCGAAATAGAGGATTTTCTCAAATATAGAAATTAAAATTGAAAAAAACTAAAATTACATATAAAATAAAAAATATTGTTTTATCATTATTTCGAATCTCACTTAAATGGGTAAAACAAAAAGATACATCCAAGAACATTTAGGTAAATAGATATTTATGAACTTAAATCCATCGAATTCAATTCAAACTTTTGGAGATATGATTTTGAGTGATTGGTTCAAATTCAACCACTCAAACTTATTGTTCATTAGAGTATTGAACTTTCGTGTTGAACTCATTAATCTAATACAACTCATGTATTATATAATATATTTTTAAGTTAAATTTAATAAAGATATATCGCATAAAAAATGGAGAAAATTCATATATATTAAACATTTTTTTCCTAATATTTTTGCCTAAACAAACATTCCTTAGAGCTTCTTTAACACGATAGAGTCCCTTTTCTCTTTCATTTATGGTTTTTATTAAAAAGGAAAATATTCTTTTTTGTAGGAACTTTTTTTATAGACAAGTAGTTCTTATACAGTGTTGCTATAAAGGTCATAACTTTTTTTTCTGTAAATTAGAAATTGATTTCAAAATCCAACGTACACACGTTCTAATCTTTCATTTTAGAATTTAATGCTATTTTTAATGATTGAATAGTTCAGAGAACTGACAACACATCTATCTAAGTTGGAATTATTTTCACTTCTCACAACTTATAAATGAAGAAGACAGTGAATGCCAGCAAGTTCTTCCGCGTAGAGATTAAACCGTACATTAAATTATTTCATATAAAAGAAATAGTAATAACTTTTTTTTTTCATCATAAAGCTCTCCAAAAACATTTATTTTTTCTTTCAAAAATTAAACTTTACAACTCTTACCCCTAGACACAAAGCAAAGAGATTCAAAGACTCATTCTTGGACGAACCAAAGAATCTTGATGCCCAAAGAAAAGCATAGCACATAACTTTCAATGTACACAACTTCTTGTACTTCAGATTTTCACCGATCTCAATTCCATAGAATCAATTTTCAAAGTGAAATCTAAACATAATTAAGATTCACAAGATGGTTTGAATTAAGAACACAACATTGTGCAACTGAGTCACAAAACAACCTCAGACACCAGTAATACATGAAAACAATCTCTGACTCCTAAACCTTACAAGTTTGTTTGAAGAGGTGGAAACAACACCTGTTCTCATCTGGGGGGAATGAAAACCATTACCAAAGTCTCCAACAGAGTTATGTCGGCGGTGAGAAATTCTGTGATCTTCATGATGATGGTGAAACACTTTGTGGGGTGCTGTCTGATTCCGAAGGGTATGGTCCTGAGTTTGAGGGTACATCTCAGCATGCTGATGTTGTAGCCGAGAGCAGATCCTGATGAAAGACACTCGTATTGGCTTCGAGTTTTGCTTCTCTTGATTGCTTTGTAAACCAGAGGCAGAAGACCCTCCATAATAAGATTGAGTTTTTTTTTTTTGTTTTTTCCTTTTTCTTCACTGATATGAGGAAATGAAATGGTAATAAAAGAAGGGAATGGAGATATAAAGAGAGTGTGGTGGGTTTTGGTTTGAGGAACCAGGAAGTTGCTTGGGGTAGGTGGCTTTCCATTTTTAATTATTCTGAATATGAAGGACAAAATTTATGGACATGTCATAAGGTGTTTGACTTTTGACCAGTTAAACATGAGTGGTAGGCTTCTGATATAGATCTACTGAGTCATCCATTTGTCTTCTAGAGAACTTATTTAATACCACTACTTGATTCTGTGTGTGAATAAATTAACTTTTATGATTGGTGTTGTAAAATTCATCATTGTTGTAATTGAAATATGATTTCAACAACATTCTCTATTTCATATGAAAATGATTGTGTTTAGCAGAGTTTATCTCTCATCTTTAAGTATAACTTCACTTTCTCTTTTTCTTAAGGGTTAGGTTTGTTTAATAAAAGTTTGTCTCTTTTTATTTGTTATTTTTAAATTTTAAGATGATCTAGTTTTTCTTTTTCATTTATATATTTAATTTATTAATATGGAGTGAGACAAAATTAATTACGATAATAGAGAGAATACAATGATAAATATATTGAAATAAAAAAGTTGAAAATAGGATTATCACACTCATTATGCTTAAAACAAAGACTTTTTCTTAATTGGTCCTTTTGAGTGTTGAGCATAATTTAATATCACAATAAATTCTGGCACTTATCCTAAAGGTTGAATAAACTTACCCATAAACAATTTTTAAAAACTGATATGAAAAGATAAACGTTTCGGCAACCCAAATAGGAGTTTTGCCCTAACGACTTTTCTTAGCTTAGCTTTAATAATTATTATATTTAACCTGTCTAGATAAATATTTACAACCTTCTTGTGCCTTTTAGAATAAATCATCATCTTAAATTTGAACAAAAAATAAAACGAAATTAGCTTTATCAATAAAAAAACGGTGATACTAATTTAATTTATAAAACCATGTAAGCATTTAGTATCATCCGTTTAGTCTTTTAAGAAAAGTATATCGAATTAGTTCTTCAATAATAAAATTTAACGTGGATCTTCACTATATGAAACTGGCATTAATTTAGTCCATGATAATAAAAATAATACTAATTTTGGTGTTTTAATCGTGTTGATTGGTGGTTTGATCCAATTTTAAAAACATCTAAGACTCTTCTAGTCAAATATATGAAAATATTGAAAAAAAATTGAAACGCCCACTTTTTTTTAGTAATATTCCTTCTTAAACTAACACAAAACCATGGAAGAATGTAACCGTGCTATTTTCATAATTTTTTTTTATTCCATTTCCCTTATTCTAGACAAAATTTGTTAGGTTAAGTTTGACAAAAGATTCAACTCGAATCGCCATCATAATAAATTTAAACCAAAAAGAAATACATATCCCCTGTGATTTTTATGGGAGGATAAAGAAGCTCTAATGGTAAAAGTAAAAGTATATTTATTTGTTTTACTTATATATAATTAGTTTTAGGGTTTACCACAAGCATAGTGAGGAAGTGATTATGCAAGAAATTGACTTTTTATGCAACCACCAACTCTTCGGATGATGACAAATTGAAGATGAGAGGACAGATAACCACATAAGCAATTGATTAACCACGTCCACAATCCATAGCACAAAACTAAAAATTAATATATTAACCCTGTGGGCATGGTTCACGGTATTCAATAATATATATAAATATTGATGTGCTTTGTTTAAAAACAAAATAGAAATAAAGTAATTCATATTTTATTAAAATTAAAACATCAATCCATTTATAATTATAGAAAAGTAAAACTGGAGTATTTTATACGGAGAAAGTAATAGAAGCCTAATAATTTATGTTTGGGAAGGATCTTGTCTCTTTTCCCATTATATGCATGCAGAAAAACAAAAAGGCAAATGGAAACATTAACCAAAATCAAACAACAAAGGGGATCCCATAAAATTAATATTCAAAACTACATAAAATGATGTTTTAGGTGATACATTTAGAGTGGCATAAGATAAAGTTAACCAAGTGTATCATGTAACATGTACTATAAAACAAGTAGAATGTACCTATAGCAGAAATTCTAAAAAAAGAAAGAAAAATTCATAGGTAAATCAAAATTAATTACAGATTACCGACAACAAATATTCTGTAGGTGGGACTTTCTAGAAGCAACCACCCCACTTGATTTAAACCCATAAACCTAAAACCCCAAAAGGTTGTTGTTTTGATTTGCGATCATGAGGATCTAAGAGTCATTTTCACTAAGCAAAATTTCAAGTTCTCTAATCACCTGGGTTGCAAACACACTGAATCCTATATAAAATATCAGAATCATTAATCATATCAATAAAGTTAGACTAAATACTACTTAAGGACTATGAATTGGAAACTTGAAAATATATTATTTAGAATAAAGTGTAATGAAGAGAACTAACTCTTATCTAATTATATAAAAGAATATCAGTACCTTTGATGCTAAATTTTCGATAATAGTCATTGTAAATGTCTCCTTGGAATGAACGTTTGAATTCTTCAAGCCACTACGAACACTCTCACGACCAGTTGGATGCAAAGTCACGCAGATTGTGGATGAGAATGATGCTTGATTTTGTGATTATTAGGTTTACAAATTTTGGAACGACGGTTAGAGTTTGGTTGCAGTGTTTGGGAACGAAAGGTGTTGAGTCTTCCTTAGGAAGCTTTTAGGGAAGTGGGAACGAAAACATGTTGAAAATTTGGGAACAAAAAAGTTTTCGGGATTCAGAGTTCTTTGTCAATATACTTTTGCATATTATTATTTTTTTTCTGTTAAGACAAAAACGTGTAGATAAAATGATTATGGATAAATTAATCAACAAATATCTTAAATAATTATTATTAATATTTTTATTAATGTTATTGAAAATTTATAACTATAAAAAAAAACTGAATTTATTTAAATTCAACATTAATAACAAATTATTATCTACGGTAAATTCAACATTACTTACAGATTATTTATCTACAGATTTATATTTGTAAGTAAATTCAGCATAACTTACAAATTATTATCCATAAAGCTGTATCTGTAATTAAATTTAACATTAAATATAAATTATTACCCACTAATCTATATCTGTAGGTAAATTCAACATAATATGAAATTATTACCTAAAAAATTATATTTTTATTGATATTACTTATAATTTAATTAATAATATTAATATTATTGTTATTATTCATATTAATATTATTAATATTTTTATTAATTTTATTAATATTATGAGAATATTATTCATATTTTAATATGTTATTAAAATTATTATTACTCTCAAATATTATTATTTTTAATATTTTCTTTAGTATTATTATTAGGAATATTAATATTATGTTTATTGTTATTATTAATTTAATATTAATATTTTTATTACATTATTATTAATATTAATAGTAATAATAATAACAATATATATTAATGATATTATTAGTATTACTTATATTATATTACTTATTTTATTATTAATAATATTAATATTATTTATGTTAATATTATTATGATTAATATTTTAATATTATCCACGGACACAGGTTTCTCGATATTACCTACAAACATAAATTCGTAAGTATTACTTACAGATATATTTTGTAGGTATTACCTATATAAATAGGTCCGTAGGTATTATCTACGACCTATGTCTATGGGTATACCTATGGACCTATGTATGTAATATCTATGAACTTATATTTGTGGTCAAAACTACTACTAATAATAATATTATATATTGTTAATGATATTCATATTAATTTATTAATAATAACATTATTAAAGGTTAATATTAATTTATTAATAATAACATTATTAATTTTTTTATATATTAATATTAATAGCATTTCTAATATTTTTATTAATATTATTAAATTTATTAATATTAATATTATTATTATCATTGGTATTATTAATTTTATATTTATCATTATTATTATTATTAGTGTTAATATTATTACTTTTATTATTTGTTAATTATAATATTATTAAAAATATTATTATTATTATTATAAATATTATATTTTTTAAATTATTCATGTTGTTTTTAATATTTTTAGTTTCTTAATATTATTAATATTTATATTACAAAATAATATTATTAATTATATTAATGTTATTATTAATTCTTTTGTTGTTATTAACATTAATAACATTATTATTATTTATATTAGTAGTATTATTATATATATATATTTTTTAATATGTTGATTATTATTACTACTTCTATTAAAATCATTTATATTTATGTTAATAATATTTTTAATATTACTGATATTTTTATTAACATTATTTATATTTATATGAAAAATATTTCTAATATTTCTAATACTTTATTTGTATTATATTCAGTTATATTGAAAATTATTATTATTATTATTATAATAGTTATCAGTATTATTATTACTATTAATGTTTAGATTATTATTAATATTAATATTATTGTTATAAATATTATTAACATTGTTTTTCAGCAATATTATAAGCACTATTATTAATATTATAGTTATTATTGTTAATAAAACTAAAAATAGTATTAATAATAATAATATTATTATTAGCAATAATAATAAATTTATATTGTTATTAGTGTTATATCATTAGTAATAATATTATTAATACTATATTTTTTTATATTACTAAAATTGTTTTTTAATATTATTAATTATTTAATTTGTATTATTAATATTTATATTACAAATATTTTTAATTTTATTTTTAATAATATTAATTTATGATTTTTTATTATTGTTATATTTATATTTATAAGAAAATATTTTAAATATTAATAATAGATTTATTAAAATTATTTATATTTATATTAAAATACTTTTAATGTCATTATTAATAATATTATTTTTATTTTTATTATTATTATTAATATTATTAAAAATATTAATATTTTAAATTTTATTAGTATTATTATTATTATGAATCTTATTAATATTATTTTTATCATTATTATTAATATTATTTATATTATTGTTAATAATATTATTTTTTTATAAAAATAAAAAATATTAATAATAATAATAATAATAACAATAATTTTATTAATAATATTAATAACTATAATTATAATAAAAATAATAATAATCATAATATGATCACTTTGTTTGTGTGGTGCATGGTTAAAGGTTCTTTTCTACATTCAAGGATCCTAGGTTCAATTTCTCCTTATTATTAGTAATCATAAAAATAATATTCATAATAACATTACAAATAATCCTAAATAAAAACGATAATATAATAAATAATATAAATAATAAGACAAGTAGATTAGTGGGTAATCCACTTTTTGTAGTCACTACTTATGGATATAAATAATAAGACAAATAGATTTTGATCCTTCAGTAATTTGTAGGTAATGTGTGATTACTTATGGATTTTTGTCAAGAAAAATTCAAATTTAAGTTCTATTAATTACATGTTATAACCACTATAAGTTTTTTCAGATATTATTATGATTATAATTATTTTTATTATTATCATTATTGTTATTATTATTTTTATTATTATTGTTAGTTTTCTTATTATTATATATTATTATTATAATTATAACTATATTTATTATTATTGTTATTATTATTATTATTATAATAATTCAATTTATTGATAGATTTTTGTCGTAAATCAATTAACATATATTTATCAATAGATTGGTAATTATCAATGGATTTTATTTATGGATAATTTGACAATGAATTTATTGACAGATAAAATTTATTGATAAATTGATTGTTAAATTATTTATCAGTAAAATTCGTTGATAAATTTAATATTAATTAATCCATTGTAAAATTTGTTGATAATGATATTTTATCAAAAGATACATATCTGTCAGTAATTCGAAAAATACTATAAAAAAAGCTACATTACTCACAAGAGTCTTATCGACAAAATTTTATTCGTATGTAAAATTTTATTACCGACAGATTGCATCCGTCATTAATTATTGACAGATTTACTGATGAATTTAATCCGTCACTAACTACTGATAAAATCTGTCAATAAACCTGTTTGTGAATTAATGAGTAATCCATCTAACACCTACATGTTTGGGTTGATTATGATGATCCGTTCATGAACTTATGTGATAGTGATGGAACATTATAAATAATTATTATTATAAAAATTATAAAATAATAATAATAATTAAAATAAAATTATAAAATAATAATAATTTAACTTTTATTTTAAAATAATTAATAATCTTATATTTTTATTAATTAAAAAATAATAATTTATTAATCACAATTAATAAATAATTATAATTAATTTTAAATATAGTTTTATCTACTAAAAAATTATTTAATCAATCACACATTTATCATTTACAAACTTTTATAAATTTTTCTTTCATTTTTGATCTGTTATTCCAAATTCCAAACACAAATATTTTGCGTTTACTTTTCACCTTAAATATACTCTTTTCTACTCTCATGCTCACTAACTTGCTTTCGTAGATTTCATTATGTTCTTCTTAATCTTATTTATAGATGATGAAAATCTATTTTCTTTTCTTAATCTAATTTATAGATATTGAAATCACCATATATAATTCGTATTTTTTTTTTAGTTATGGTGTCATTAGAGTAATCACCTTATTTTAATTTTTATTAGTTGTGAATCACCTAAAAAATAAAAATAAATAAAGAAAATACTAAAAGATAGATAATAACATCTTTTCCAAAAGTCATGGAATTTCGCCACATGTTTCAATCTTGTTTTCAAATTTGTTCATAAGTGGTGTTGTGGAAAACATGAAAAAGATATATACGAAGAGATAAGTGGGAAAATAATAAAGACAAATATAGATAAATATACATAACAACAAACAATTACAAAACTAACAATTAAAGCTACTTAACAATTATATCTATTGTCTTCACCACTTTTTAATTTAAAGTATAATGTCCCAATGGGCAAAGCCTTCCAATCAAAACCACCTCTTTTTAAAAGGGTTCTATTATTCTATATGCCCCTACCTGATGCATCTCATGATATAACTTTTATCTTTTCATAATAAGCTATTTGGTCATACATAGGCACCACTGAATCATGAGAAAGTGTAAAAACGACGATCAGATAAAGCCCATGGTGGCTGGCATAAGGCTTGCAAACGCCGGTGCCTGCTACCTTAACAAACATTAAAAAATGTGTTATTTCTTCAAAAGTTCTAGAAAAGTTTTCTAATCAATTATCCCTAGTTTTAACACAGCTTGATGGTTTTGAATGATACCCTTTGGAGTTGGTGTAGCTTAACTAAAACTATTACCAAAGTGTTTATTTCAGTCACTTGCTTTTTAATATAATAAAAAATAAAGGATGTTGTAAAAAATAACATTCTGCATATTCTACATATAAGAACTAGTTCAAGACTTTACAGGGGGTTAGCTTATAAAACAGAAAACATATTATACATATTCCACATGATACAACAGCTACTATTTTGTGTATGGCTATGGTGGTACTGGAAAAACGTTTATGTGGAGAACATTGTCATGTGCTTTGAGGTCTAAGGGAATGATAGTTTTAAATGTAGCTTCAAGTGGGATTGCTTCTTTGCTACTTTCAGGAGGAAAGACAGCACATTCTAGGTTTTGTATACCTATATTAATAAATGAGGAATCAACTTGCAACATACCTCAGGGAAGTCTTCGTGCAAGGTTATTGATTGAAACCAAATTGATTATATGGGATGAAGCATCGATGATGAATAGATTATGTTTCGAAGCATTTGACAGAACTTTGAGAGATATTATGAAATCTCAAAATGAAGAAAACAGTAAAAAACCATTTGGAGGAAAAGTTGTTGTTTTGGGAGGCGATTTTAGGCAAATCT
>Ga0209700_107869_pt1 | contig 14448 bp, 5 predicted proteins | sample SiratroredBW_FD_187528 | JGI IMG/M metagenome (GOLD analysis project Ga0209700, IMG submission 187528) | Root nodule microbial communities of legume samples collected from California, USA - Siratro red BW (SPAdes) (version 2) | ecosystem: Host-associated > Plants > Roots > Nodule | place: USA... | reverse complement strand
CGTTTTCATATTATTTAATTATTATTATAATAATTTTATTAATACGTTGAACAATTAAATTTTAAACTATTATCTTAACCAGTTTATTGGTTCATCCAGTTTTAAAATATAGGTTTTTTTTTTTTTCTATTCTTAAACTGCTAAAAGAACAGTGAATACCAAAAAAAAAATAATGATATATCTACGTTAATAATAAAATAAATTATACTTATCTCTTTAAAATACACATTTCCCTTTGTCGAAAACATGAATGAGTTACACTTTAATTTTTCAATTCATACAAACATTTTAATGGTAGTGAAGAATATTGAATGTAACTCTAAATTGTCTTTTTCTATACCCAAATGTAATACATTATCTTCATAGAAGAGAATAATGTAAAAAGAAAAAGTGTAATTTAACACATTATGAAAACATAATGTAATTTACTCTTACAAAAATAATAATAAAAATAGAGATGAATTTGATGACGAAATATATTTCATTGATGAAAAAACTGACTGAAACATCCTTTCTTGAGAAGATATAGTAGCAGTTTTGCAGTGAGCACACCATTTTACGGTTTTATACGAAGGTTAATGTCATTGATTTTTTCAATCGCCTTTTGGAAATCAAACTTTCAAGATTTTTATAAGAAAAATTTGACTGCTTAATTACAGGGAGCAAAAGTCCACCTCGTTTCTTGTTTAATTAAATGTTTACTAATTATGTATAATCAAATAGAATTATATCCCAGTAATTTTAAAAACATCATTGTGCTTCTACCCCTCATTTTCCTTTACTTATAAAAAATAACCTTAAAAAAATAAACAAGAAATAATAATTTCAGTTCTAGCTTCAACAAAACCGTGACAATGTTTTCTGATAATTAAAATGAAAAATGTTCGGATTCAAAACTACACTCATTGTCTCAACATGATCTTTTAAATCTTTTGCTGTAGAAGGAGAAGGAGCAGCTCCTACAGCAATAATAGAAGGTAAGTGTGCCCTGCTCATGCAACCAATTAAACTTTCCTATTCAATAACACAGTTAACTGACGATTTTCTTCAACACAGCCTCGGCACGATGCTCAAAATTCAGTAAGGCCCAGTCATGCTGTGTTATGTCGAGATTGTCTTTCTCAGCACTCAGACCCTGAAAACAAGATTAAAAAATAGACAAAAGAAGATTAAGATTAGTTTGTTAGAGACTAGACTATCATTCATTTGAGTCTCACAGACTCAGTTAAACCCTTACATACATGGTATATCTCATTTACTGTATTTTCCAATTTTCCCATTTTCATGGTCCAAAATTAATGACAATACCAGAAATCCAGCGCAAAGTGTATCCTATCCCAACTTCGTATATATAAGTACTTATTCAACAAGTTCTTATCAAATGAGTTTATTCATAAGCTTGACTGAGAAACTTGCTAAAATAAGCTAAATTGATTCTATATAAGGTTATAAGCTCAAGTAAGCTTTCTCAAATGCTTGGGGAAAAGCGATCTACATCATAGGTCCTCACGAAATAAATTATCATTTTTACCTTGTGGTATGGACAAAAGGGGAAAGGTGTCAACAAGTCATGGATACACCATAATTTTCAATGATTGATCTTCAAAACTATGAAAAATAAAGAGTAAACCACTCATATTTGTACCTTTGAAGGATCAAATCCAAATCCACCCATTTGCATCATACGTTGTGTGTCATCTACAGCTGCATAAAAAATAGACATTTGGACTATTGTCAACCAAAATCCCAGGCTATAATGGAAAAATGATAACATACTGAGAGGTGGTAAAAATTTATATACATGAAACAAATGAATTAAAAGAAAAGGATAAATATAAAGGTGCTCAGCTTTCAAGTCATAACTAACCATTTTCTTCACCCAAGATGAGGCTAAACAATCCTCTTAGTCCAAACAAATTGAGGAAGTACCTGAAAAGCAATCTTTTGACAGTTAAACCAGAGTAAGAGTGAAACATGTAAAGATCCATAAAATGAAGATTACCAAGAGCGACTGCTGACATAGCTGACGTCTACTGTGCTAAGGTCTATTCCGTTCTGTAACATCGACCTAAACCTCTGTGTCAACGGAAAGGGTATCTTGGCTGCAGGAATGTTTTAAACATTTTCAAGAGGTAAATAACAAAAGTAATGAATCCAAGACTATGCCAAGCAGATGACCATCTTAAACACATGCATGTGCTAATACAAGATACAAGTCGTGTAATTATTCACAGAATAGAGCCTGCATCTTGGCACTGTCAAATGATAGATTAAAAAAAGGCTTAAATATATTTTGGGCCCCTGAAATATGGTCAAATTTTGCTTTTAGTTCCCTGTAATTTTGTACTTTTAGTCCCTGTAAAGTTTCTTCTTTTGGTTTCGGTCCTTGTTATTTTATCTTATTCCATCTAAAATATTCATTTTTTGATCTTTTGTCCTAGTAATATGTAGATTATTTGCTTTTAGTCCCTGTCAAATATTTGTAGTGTGTGTATATATATCTCATAAACTAAAAAAAATATTTCAGCAAAAAATATCAAAGGCATTTGAAGAATATAAATTGACGCAAAGAAATACTCTATAGACTATATAAGAAACAACTACAAGCGGCGGTGGAGCTTAATGTTGTATGAGAGGGGACTTCGCCCCCCTCAAATTGTTTTTGCACATATGTAAATTAATATATAAATAAAAATACAATTTTTTTTATTTTAGTATATTTTATATATTTGGCACCCCCAAATTTTTGTACACCTATAAAAAAATTTTGGCACCCTCAATATTTTTTGAAGATTCACCACTGACTACAAGTATAAAATTACCTGCTACAAATCCAGAAAAGAAGAAGTTCACCCAAGCAAATGTAAGAGTCTGTCAAAAAATAGGCAACAACACAAGTAAAAGCCAGTGAGGCGTCTCCTCATAAAATGTTAAAAGTACAAAAGCATGATCCAAAATCTAAAGCTAGAGACTTTCAAACTCCAATTGCAATACCTGGGGAATAATCATTGAAAGGTTTTTCTTCATCATATCCATGGCCATGTTCGGATCAGAGAACATCTGTGCTTGTGGATTCTGGCCCTGGCCCTTTGGAACAAACAACAGACCATTCTCCTTCAATGAAAACACACAAACAACAAAGAATCAATTCACTGTTGACTTGGTCAGGTACATGCAAAATATCATTTAAAATACCACACAAAGCTTGTGACACAGTTATTAACTTCTAATTAACTAGTTCTAGAGCTGATTCAGAAATATGAAGTTTGAAATTCATTCATCAACTAACTTGTAAATTACCCACTGAAACAAGGTTTGAGTACAAGAATACGTTCGATGAAACATCAATATTCTCCCAATCAAGAACCACATCCTTAAACCAAAAGACCTTCTGGAAAACCGAACATGCAACTAAATAAGCAAACAAACCTCGTTACAGAAATAAATCTTGCGTGCGCGGAAAGCCTTGGAAGGAATAAAATTTGCTCCAGCACGTAGATTCCGAGCTCTAACGATCACTTGCCTGAATTTATTAATATCCCTTAGATATCAAAATAAGAAAAATAAAAACACATAATCGAAAAATAACACAATAACAAAGCTAAAGCGTACCCCTCCTTAACAATTTTGGCATCTGGGGTTTGTGAAGAGTGCATAAGCTTAGAAACAAAATAGCGCAACACACCAATGAGAACCATAACCACAGAGAGAGGGATCAACACCCAGTCTCTGATTGCAGTATCCAATACCAGATCTTCTGCCATTGCTCTAATTACCAGTTTCCTGCAACCTCATATGAAATAAAAGCAGCTTACGACTCCAAAATCCATCCATTTTTTTTTTTTTCGTTTCCAAAATAAAATACTTGTATTATTTGACTTTACCTATTGAATTTGAAGAACTCACCGTATCTTACTATATGATTCGGTTTCGCGGATTACCAAAACGAACCTGCTGAAGAATTGCGATGCGTTTCAGAGAAAATTCGGTCAAGATGGCACGTGATGCTGGGTGGATTTGGGAAATTGAAGACAAGTCCCCAACCCTAATTTCGCGAGTGAAGAACAAAGAGAACGTTATACAATACACTTTGTTTTCATCCCAAGAAATTGTTTTTTCCTTTTTTAAGATGAAACCTTTAATAGGTTAATTAGGTTACATATTATCTATAAAATAACTGAAATATAGTGATTTTGTGTATTTTATTATCTATTTTGTTATATATTTTATCATTATAGCTTTTAATTTTTATATATTTTATCAATTCATTAAATATAGAACCGCATATTATTGTAACATGAAAAAAAAAAAAACACCAAATCAATATAGTTTATTCTTAGACTTTGTTTTTTTCTTAGTCAAAAAATTGTTTCACATCTCATAAATTTTATACCACAAGAAAATTAAAAATACAATAATAAAACATTGAAATATAATAAAATTTATAAAATGATGACATGACACCATTAGTTTGGGTCACTGTTTTGGATACTATTTACCTTTTGGAGAATTTATTTAATGCATTATAAATCAAAATAAACCTAATGAATATAGCTTTTTCTTGTCACATACTAGAGAATTAACAACTCACGTCTTGTACAACTAATCAAGTTAGATATTCTTAACATTAACAACAATATTTTGATGTTATACAATTAGTATGTTTGTGAAATTTTTTCGAAGTAACTATTATCACAATATGGTAAATTAAACGAGTATTTGACATGATGAAATTAAAAAAAGAAGACAAAAAACTCACGATGAAATAATAGAATGATTTTGACATTGTATATTATATAAAAATATTATATAGTCATTAAATTCAAAGTTGTTAGCTTAATAAGTTTGATGTCATATTTAGAAAAAAAAAAATTAAACTAGCATTCCTATAAGTTGTTATGATTCAATAAGTAAATCCTTCCAATTAAATTTGGTCTGATTATATTGTTTTGAATTGGGTTGAATTTTATTTAATGGATCCAATTAATATTAAATTAAGTAATTAGTTTATGAAATTCAAACTCAAATTAACCGCCTACATAATTTATATATATATATATATATATATATATATATATATAATAAATTTATTAATAAAAATCATATTTCATTCTATAAATATTATTTTTATTTATATTAGGTTTGTTGTTGTTACGTTATAATTGTAACAAAATATCTATTTTGAGATATTTTTTAAATACTTATAATTTTTTTAAATAATAGTAATTTTTTTAAAAATATTTAGTCTAATAACCGTCCTTAATCTAACTAAATTTAATTAGGTTTAGATGAAAGTTAGGTTAAAATTAACCTTAAAAAAAGTTAAACATCACGCAAACACTGTTTAGATAGTTTTAAAAAATTCACAACTATCTAATGAGGAATAAATTTTAAATGGTTTGTTATTATATTAACTATTTATCAAACTTGTGGATATGATTTTAACCCCTTAGAAGGAGTAAGGAAGTCAACTTTAACCATCTATATATAAGAAGTTACCTTTGCTTGCAAATTGATCCATTAAACTACAGATATAACTCATTCCAAAAATTTCCATTCTAATATTTTGTTTCTAAAAATTATCTACTTTTATATCTTTACTTATGCTTATATTTTAACTTTCTTGCATTAGTGAAAATATAATTTCAATTATTGTTAATTGATTTAAAATTTAATTGTTATTCATATTATTATAATTTGCATGGATTATTAATAGTTATTATTCATTTTTGTTGTGACTCTTATTTTCATTATACAATAAAACTAACACTTTTTTCTATTAGACATATAATAGACATATATGAATTTTCTTTTATTTTCTCACTATTATTTAATTATAATATAAAATATTTTCATTTTGTATTTTATTTATAGTGTGCAAAATGGGAGATTCATAAGAGCAAAGATTATGTGAGAAATCAAATGCACATAATTATATTTGCCAACATCAGCAACTCAGAGATTTAATATAAAATTAATACAAACACCTTAATTCTCTAACTGTGAATTTCACTATTTATCTTTATTGATTAAGTCTAATTCTTGAATTTTTAATTATTGAAAGATACATCTTACTTTAAAAGATGAAGATATGAAAGGCATTAGAATGTATCAAAGTTCATTTTTTTTATATATTTTTTTATAAGATGTAGACTTTGTTATAAGGATGCTCAGTACTAGAATAAATGATAGTAACTGCTATAATGTTAATGATGTTTATTTTGAAAAACAATATCATATAATTATTATTATTATTGTATTTTGTAACTCTCAATCTATTTCTGAATACTTATTTATATCATATATATATATATATATATATATATATATATATATATATATATATATATATATATATATATATATATATATATATTAAGAAGAAGCTATTCATGACAGTAATATGGGGTGTCAAATACAATTAAGTGACCTTTTGATATCTCATAACAAATTAGTTTTAATGAATTATCAAACAAATCTTTCAAATATAATATGGGTCCTAAAAATAGGACAAAAACACACATGATTTGCAAAGTCATATTTTTTTTTCTTCTTAAACTACTAGTTTTATCAATGTATTCAGAAGAGGTGATTCCTTCCATGATAAAAATTCAAACAGTGTGTATAAAATCTTAGATTATGTTGCACATAAAAATTATATGCTCTCAAAGTGGACAAAATATAAATAAACATGTTTATCTACTTGGGATCACTTCATTCTGTGCTTATGTTAATTTGTTCTAGAGTGTACTTTTTTATATTAACGACTAATCCTCAATGATTATGTATGATAAAGATGTTTGCACTAACAGCAAACTTGTTGGCTAAGGAAAGTTATGGCATAGCATGCTAGTGGGAAAGTTGCACCCTGGTTCACAGATTCAAATCCAGAAACATCTTTGTATATGCAAAAGTAAGATTGTTCACAGTTATTATCACTACTACTTCCACACAGTTCTCACACCATGGTTCATTAGTTTCTAATAAAAGTTGTACAAAAATAATTTCTAATCTACTGACAATACTACTATGTAGTTCTAATATCTTGTTGCATTATAATTTCCTTTCCTTTTTAACACTTGTAGCAACATTCATAATGGTTTTGAAGATGGTTCTGTACCTCGGAGTAAAGCTATTGAGTTCAAAAAATGATGAGAGATAACAATCTAGCAAGACAGTCATAAGATTGGTAGCAAGCATGAGATCTTTTCTACATTGAACACATATCATATGCTCATCATCCCAAGGTGGTTATAGAAATTAGATTAAGGTATGTCTGACAGATTTTGCATCGAGTTGATGCATACTTTCCAATATTACATCTCTAATAACCGAGTATAAGTATAACCTCGAAAAGAACAAGTATAACTCTCTTTATCCAAAGGCGATAAAGCAATCAAGAAATAAAAATGGCTCAGGAGAGGCCAAAAACACCAATTTACTAGCTTTAGTAGCTTGTATTTCAATGGCCATTGACTGTAACACCATTTCTTGAGTTGGTAAAGCCATTTTTCTGATTCTCCAATTTGTGGAACTCAGTTTCTATGGTTTTGGCTATTTTGGCATCATCTGGGTCTGGCTCTGGAATGTCCACATAGAAGGACCCTTGTCTGATTGGAGGTGAGATTGACTCCATAATGATAGCTTGATGCTTGATATGATTGTAGAGTTGTTGGTGGAAAACATGATTGAAGGAGAAACAATTTTCAGTGTTTCCTGATGCATTATTATGTTTGGATGACTTGGAATCTTCTTTTCTGCAGAAGTGTGGGAGGGATGCATAGTCCATTACCTACAAGTTTCAAAAGAACTAGAGTTCGACAAAATCTTCTAGGTGTAACAAATCTAGGAAGACAGGATAAATTTCATTTGGTCATGATGAAATTCAAACAGCACCATGAGAGAGGGAAGATTATTAAGGATGGAGCAATGTGAAATATTTGTTACACCACGTCCTCCATCATGCAGTGGTAGAACATAAGAACACTATGCATATTGTTGGAGATCCCTCATTCATAAGAGATAAAACCATATTATAATATACAAGTCACCTTATAAACCAATTTTATAAGACTGAGGACTAAACTCACTTTCTAAGACACATCTTCCAAATTTTATCTTGCCTAACCAGATATAAAGAAAATTGATGAAATCTTGACTTAAAATGACAAGTTAAAATTAAATATTAGCATCATTAGAATAGTACTCGAAACATTGAATTGGAAACTAGGAAAGAAATTCACAAGCATGATGATACTGTTATCAGGACTAGTGTAACAACTTTAAAATGGCAAGTGAAGTTAGACCTAGACCTGCAGCAAAATGTACCTGTTGCACTTATTTTCATTAATGTTACTTTAATTAGTCAAGAGAACTAACAGGCAAACTCATAATCATGGCACAGATGATACTATGAGAACCCAAGAAGATACTTGAAGATAATGTCAATGTTTACCTTCAGTAATTCCTCCTTCCCACAACCTTGCAGTACCTGGACTTTCCTCCTTGTTCTTTCTTGCAAAAGAGGCTTTACAACCTAATAAATATTATTGAAGGAAAAAGATTTCAGTTGTTAATCTTTGGACTTTGAATTATGTTTTATGAAAAATTAAGGATTAAAGTGAAGATCAAACATTAAGACAAACCTTCCAACATGCAGAGAATACATATGGTGCATTAACAATATAGTATGTGTCTGTCTTTTCCGGGTAGTTTAAGTCATCTATTGTGGATATAGCAGTCAACAACTGCAGAAAGTGATTGAACAGAAACTGTCACCTATGAAGAGAAGTGAAGAAAGGGGATGAAACCTTTTTATCCCAAATTATTGGCATACCCTCAATTGGTTCAGAGCTGAAAACTTTAAACCAGTCATATCCAAGACTTTCACACAGGTGCCAATGTATCGTCCATTCTTCCTCGTAGCTGTTGGCTAAATTAAAATTTTCAAATCAGCAAGCACAGAATCAGAGAATTTCTAAGATTAACTAAACAGTCCAAGATACTCACCAAGATCACTCGATCCCTATATTCATTGATTTGAATGTGTGATTGTATATAGTATTTGTCCTGAAAAAAAAAATGGCAATTTAATATCAAATAGATAATCCACAGGAGTTTAGATGCCACATTGAGAAATATAGGCATACACTCAAGAGTGAAACATTCATGTAGAGTAGTGCAATAATTAATATATTGTGAAGAAACCTCAAGAAGGTGTCAAGAGTTTCTAAGAAATTGAAAATTTCTCAGGAGAAAAAATGAAAAAAAAAAAAAAAAAGACACGAATTACGAAGATTTCAACTTCTTAAGTTTTGTGGTATTTGAAATTCTCTTATTACAAGTAATCCAATTACTCATAAAACTCTAGAATTTCAATTCTATTGAAATTTCTTACCTAAACAACATATTTTGTTATAAAACATTTCAAATTTTCTATAAAAAGGAACTATGCTCATAAAATTCTCTATCCAAACAGCAATGACCAACACCAACAGCAAATATTCTATAAAAATGGTGTATGATTCTTACAGAAGCTTTATCATATGTACTGAGCCCAACACCAACAGCAATGACCGGTAGACCCTGAAAAAATTTAACCAAAAAAGAAAGAAAATAGAAATAGCTATTCAGATTGTTTTGAAAGATGCCTATTCTGATTTCTTATAATAATAATAATAACATCGAAAATCTAGGGAGAATGCAAGGAAGGGTGAAATAAACTTAAATTCATATCATAGATCAACAGATCTTAAATGATCTAACTAAAAAATTAGTACCTCCTTTGAATAACCAGACATTCCTATGAGTTGAGAATCCCGTATGGCTCTATACAAATCCGCAGGAATAGGCTTCTGTTACACAAAAAGGACAAATACAACAATGCAGCACCATTATGATCTGATTGAAGAAATGTAAAAAATAGTTATGTTATGATAAAAGTCAATGAATGGATATGACTATGAACAACCATGAAAGTTAGGCCATCTTTTTGCTGACATAAATTGATGCATGTAGTTTACATATACCTCCAAAACAAATAAATATATCAGTAAATGCTAACGACCTCTCTTAAGGTACTTGTTAAGGATTTAAAAGTAGAAAGTATTAAATGGAACAATTTTTCCTAGCTTCATTGTCCTTTTTTAGCACTAGTTAGCAAAAGCCACTAAATAAACAAAGCACATGTCTAAGGAATGTTCCAAAATATCAGATATCTTCAAATAGAGTTCTACGTCTATGTTGGTCATTTCAATATTTTCACCATCCCCTCCAATTATTTGTCTTACAATTAGCTCAGATGACCAAACCCAACATAAATGGTGAATGAGATTTTTGCCGAATATTTGGACTTCCATAAATCTTAGATGCATGATTTTTCATAAACATGAGATGTAGCAAAGAAGGCTTGTCAAAAGATAACCAGAAAACAGAAATTCAGGAAATAGTAGCCAAATCAAGGAACTCACCGTTAAAACTTTGTCAATCTCATTTTCCACTCTCCAGTTCAAACAATCAATTAACTGTAACAGTTTAAATTGTCAGCAAAGTGTATATGCATCCAAAAGGCCAAGATCAGAACTGAAGTGAAAACAAGGCTAAAATTCCAACAAATTTTCTTAACCAAACATAATAGATCTTACTAACCATTTTATGGGCTTTGGCAACATTCCAATCCCTTGCTTTGAGAAACCGTATTAATGCTTCAGCTGGATAATCTTGGTGCATGTTCTGAACCATAAAGAGAAAGATTTCAGAAAAAGTCACCGACTCTCAAAAGTTAGCACAAGACCACGCAACCAAGATAGTCAGTTAGCATAAAAAAATGTAGAGATTTAGCCAATAATAGGCCGAGAATAGACTCAATTAGTTATTTTTGGTTGGATAATTACTAAATCCAGTATGATTCTCTTGAAGACTGTTCTTCAAATATGAAAAGACCAATTTGACTGAGTTTTCAAGTTAATCCAAAAACCACCCTAAACACTAAGGTACAAGCTAGCCCGATGAAAATACCTAACAACCATAAGGTAACAGTGATCCAGATAATTTTGGAAGCAAAGTTTAACACTTTTGGTATGAAAAAAAATATTCATCTTGTTCCCTCCTCATAATCTAGGATGAATGAAAAAAAAAAGGTGTTGATTCTTTTATTATCAAATCAGGTTTCAGATCACAAATCACAACTTCTATTCATTATTCTTTTTCAGGCACCATTCCCAACACCCAAGATCAAGCAAAACAAAGCAAATCAAAAGCCAAACCTGGAATGTGTTCTTCAGCTGCTCATCCACTGCAACAAGAGTCACACACATAAAAAGAATGAACCTCTGTGAGTGATCAGAAAAAGGTTAAAGAAGAATGCAATCTGAGTTTCAAGCAATTGATGCACACCATTTTCCATCAGGGACTGCAACTGCTTGACAGCCTCTTGATTTCCACCACCCATCTTCTTGTTCAGCTCTCAGCACTGCAAAACCAAAATTCAAAAGCCAATCCAAAGTGGCTCGAAAATTTGCAAGGAAAATCTGCTAACCCCAGATCCTTTTAAGACACCCCAAGAAGGTATAATTATTGCTACCCCAAAAAAAATTTAAACTGATTTACCAATCGCAGCTTGAAGACAGAAAAAGTGGGTGTGATTTGGCAGAATTAAGGGTAGTGATCCCTCTAAAAATTATAGCTTTTTTTGTCCACCTCGTCTTGTCCCTGTGCAAAGCACAAAAGCATGGAACTTGGAGGAGAGTTTGTACTATGTATATATGTTGCAGCTTCCTATGTAGAAAAGGAAACTGAGTGGTCAACAAAACAAAGAAAAAAAAGTCACAAAACTGTTAAAATCAAATCACCAACAACCGAAAGATGGGGAATTTTGAAATCGTTGCCCAAATTAAAAATATTTTTTTTTCTTTCCAATTAACTTCACACTTTATATCACAAAACTTTTTGGAATTAAAAAAAGTAAAACAATAATTTGAGGTACACCTCAAATTTTCAAATTTGGGGGTTAAAGGAAGAATAACGGAAAGAAATTATTAGGTTTTCTCGTACTGTTATAGGTCTACGGTTTAATGTTATAATCAAAAAATAATAATATTTAATTGCTTGACCTATTAGTGGGGACTATTATAGTTATAGACTATCTAATAATTTTTCGAGAAACATAGATAAAGAAAATTTATAAATGTAATAAATGAATGATGAAAAGTGATAAAAAATTATAAATATAAGAATTTATGTGATAAAAATGACAAATGAAATAATAAATAAATGAAGACGAAAAGAAATAGAAACAAATTTAATGTAAGAATATAATGATTTATTTTATATATAATTTGACATTGAATAAATGTAGGATGTGATATGAGAGGTTAGTTTCTTGCAATCTAGTAAATTTTAGATTTAAAATTTTACTTCAAGCAATGTTTACATAATTTCTTTTATAATATTTCCAACTAGATTGCCTTAAAAAATATACGTAGAGAAAAAAAAAAGTATTAAATTTCTATAATTTTTTCAGTAGTTTATGTTTTCTCGTTTATCTGCAAAGAGATGTTTGTACACACTAGCCTAAACTCATTATAAATATATTTAAGAAAAACTTGTCTTACTCAATTCACAGAATAAAAAATAAAGGTAATTATTTTAGACAAACTAGATTCACCTATCTTAAACATAAATTAAATTTATCAAATATCTTTCTAATTTTTTAAGTCGCAAATTTTCTCAATTTACATAATAATATAATTTGTAATACTGTGTAACTCCTTTGTTAGCACAACTTTTTTGAAACATATGTGTTTTTTTTCTCTGAATTTCATATTTTCTATAAGAGATAATTCCATTTCAATATGAACAATAAATTCTAAATATTTAAAGTAAATGTTTATTCAAGGTTTGATTAAAAATAAATAATATTGAATGATTCAATCCAGGCACTTAATAATTCAAAAATGTTATGATTGAAATCAATTCTTATTTATTTAGTTAGGAAAATGCATGCAAAATAGAGTGAAGCAAGATGTAATTAAACTTAAATTGATGAATTTGAATGTAATTTTTTAAGGCGTTAATTTTGCATGAAGACTTTTTTTTTTTATTTTAGTTAAGTAAAGCGTGCACCTCATTCTCATTTATTTTTCACATGATACTTTTGGAGAATATTTATTGTGTTTAGTTGAGGTTATTTATAAAAATTATTATATCACTTATTTTTTTTCAGTTTCATAAATATTTTTAAAATAATTAAAATAAAAAAATATTAAACATGTTAATGTATAATGGCCACTGTTCCTTTGAATTTGAATTCACCTCTTGGCCTCTTTTACCAATCTTTCTACACTTTCAAGTTGACTAATGCAGGAATTATAATAATGCTCATTGTTAAATGTGATCAATTGACCAATTATAAAACTGTTTTAATCTTTTGTGTAAATTCATCTATTACAGGAAATTATAAATCAATTGTAAGAGTATATAATGTGAGTTAATTGATGTTTAAATTAAATTTGAACTATTTTTTTAAGATAATTATAATGTGATTAAATTAAGTGGGACAAAATCTCTTGTAAGGAATAAAATTACCTTTTTAAGAAATCCACTTTATATCTTTAAAAGTTGATAATCTAATTGTTGATAAAATTAAAAAAAAAATGAACTGTCGAAAATTTTTCAATGTTTAATCAATAAATGTTAAACAAATTATAGAATATATAAATATAAAAGTGAATAAGATAATTGAGTGAATATATGATTAATTATTAATAATGGATTGCACCTCTTAACATTCTTATTAATTATTGATGATAAACTTCAACCATTTGAATAATTTTAAAATTACAATAACAAAATGCTGGTAATTAAAAATTAAAAGTAAAAGGATAAGACATATAACTAAGTTTATATAAATTGAAAAAAAAAGTTATATAAAAATGAACATAAAGAAGTGAAAGGTATTGTTATTAGTTAGTAGTACTTAATGGGAAAGAAGATTAAGGTTTGACATGTGTCCACCACAAAAGTGGCAACCTTAACAATATTTCTTATTCATCTCAAACCCTATTCCATTATCATATCACCAAGATTGTGACCAATTAATTTTCCTTTTATTTGTTGGACAAGACTCTTCCACCTATGTACCAATAAAATTAATGTCACAATACATAATGTCAAATCTCATTGATAGCTCAACCATACCATATGCAAAGTTTAAAACTCCACATTGATAGTTCAAATCTCATTTATCAATGTGTTAAATGAATAACATGTTCATAGGTTTAATATATATTCATGGAAAAAAATTTAAACTAATAGATTCACAAGTGTTTTTACAGGATGTTAATTTATAATTTAAATAGTCATTTAGTATATAGTTTTATTTTTAAAATAAACTTTATATATATATATATATATATATATATATATATATATATATATTATATATTATAT
>Ga0209700_107864_pt1 | contig 14461 bp, 12 predicted proteins | sample SiratroredBW_FD_187528 | JGI IMG/M metagenome (GOLD analysis project Ga0209700, IMG submission 187528) | Root nodule microbial communities of legume samples collected from California, USA - Siratro red BW (SPAdes) (version 2) | ecosystem: Host-associated > Plants > Roots > Nodule | place: USA... | reverse complement strand
AAAGAAGTGATAGCTTTTATATGATCCTTAGTTAAAAAAGAAAGTAATACGAACATAAGTGATTTCTTGATCAAGTTCTTCAACATTCCTATCACTTCTATGGTTGTTCCGATTTTTTTTTTTTTTGAAGTTCCACCGTATAAAAGCAACACTGATAATGCCTGGCTTCAGGTTTATCTTTAAAAATCATAAAGTCAATTTTATTGATGGTTTTTTATTGTCAGGAGTATGCTTTTGTTGCTACAATCTGTCATTATATTTGCTTTGGAACACATAAGACAAATGAAATACCACTCTCTTAATGGGTCGAATGTGACTTCACGCTCGTTCTTAATGCTTTCAGCAACAGATTCATTGTCACATGACAACTTTAAACTCTATGAAGAAAATGCATCCTTATTTGTTCTTCTATTACTTTCTGTTGTCCTTATATTTTTAGAAAAGGAAAAACTTGTGTGGATAAACTCACCAATTCTAGAATTAATTATAAATGTTACTTAATGAAATGTATGGGCCAATTTTGTAACATATGAAGTAGTCACTTTTTTTTTTTCATTTTACATAACTGATTACTTTTTGTTTGTGATAAGTTTATAATATTTCTCTTTATTTTATTTTATTTTATTATTAATAAATTATGTACGTTACCTAGCCTTTCACTTTAAAGAAAAAAAAAAAGGCTTTGCTATAATCTGAGATGCATGGCAGCAATCTCTCTTTTTCCATATCTTCCCAACCAAACCTTTAGGACCACCTCCACTCTCACGTTCTCATCATTCCACGTGGTGAAGTACCACCTCATTATTCTAATAAATATAAATATATTTTAAAAAATATATTATCAAAATAATAATACAAAAAGTAGAAAATTAAACATCTAAATTGTAGAAATTAAAAAAAAATCATTAAAATGTGCTATACCAGGCTTCAACTGACCTAGATATTTAGGTCAAATAAGCATGTACGAGACCATGCGTATGATCCAACCTTTTTATGAAGAAAAGTTATTAAAGTGTATATGAAAGCATTTGTAATGCCTCCGAATCTCTCCCCAAGTCAAATTTTCACGCGTTTACTACATTTAATGATTCAGCACAACGTGGATGACTTCATGAGCGTAAATTCATCTATTTCTTTATTTTTATTATTTTATCATCTATTTCTTTATGTTCAACCACATTATTAATTTGCGCAATATAATCTAGCTACTTCTACCATGAATCTAAAGATGCCTTTGTGGGATCTACAGATTTGATCGTACACATTTATTTTGCTAATGTGTAGAATATAGAGTTAATTAGGTTCACCATTACGGTTTGGGAAAAGTATACTAAATGGGAAACAATTTCAACAATGAAGGTGTACTAATTTCAAAGGGTTAGTTGAGTGGGGAATGTGATGTTTTTAAAGCATATCACAGGGTGTAAGTTTCAATCTCTATTTAATTATCTTTTTGAGACGGAATTTTTTATAAATTATTCTTTAGTCGTTTCTTCTAAATATAGTTCTTTTTTCCTGTTCGAATAGAACATTATGCTTTAGAGGTTATTCATGGTCCTAAGTTTTTGCCTGAGGAAGAAAAGTAAACATGGTGTACATTTATAACACTAGTTCCATATTTTTAATGTGTTTATGACACCATAATTTAAAAAGGTAATAATTATTTTTATATCTTAAATATATTTGTTATTTTTCCTTCTTCTCAATGACTTTTCAATTACGCTTAAATAAGGAGTTGATTCTCTAATTAATACGTTAATGTAGACTACACATTTTAAATATATTATTATATTAGTTATGGTTGAGATTTTATATAGATGGAAATGATATTGAGATATTGTATCGAAATCTTGATGATAATATTTATATTGTTAAAATTAATCTAATCCGTAATATAATCTAAGTCTATTATAAATCGTGTTCTTGTTTGTCTTTATAAATAACTTGACATGATAAAGTATATGTTTTCTAAATCAATATTTAATATTTTAAATACAAATTACTTATTTGAATGTTAAAAATCATTTTATAAACACCTTCATTCCAATCAAGATTTGAGAAGAGACTAACAAGTAAGATTACCCAGTAATATAGAGTAATACATTCTCATCTATTAAAAAACAATTAACGTCTGTAGTGAGATTGAAAAGGATTGACACCAAGAATTTAAAAATCAAAGACCAACAAACATAAAAATAACTAACACCAAACACATAATTCTAGTTTTAGCTTTTTAGAAAGAGATAGACAAAATGAAATAAAGTAACGCTAAACAAATTCATATCCTCATATAAGAAAACGAAGAAATGAAAAAATAATTAAAAGGAAATAATCTCTTATCATCTCTAGAGAACAAATAAAGAGAATTAATGACCAAAAATATAACATGGATAAAGTTTAATTTAAATTGATATAGTCTTGAAAGCTAAACGAAGTCCTTAACTCAAGAAACTATATTTTCTTTTCAAACATAATAATATTGAAATAAGTTTTATATGTGACCTTTGTAAAAATAATTTATAATTTTCACTAGTTTTTTTATATAAATTGAAAATTTTTAATGTACATTTTACAATTAAATAATTTCACCATCTGACTTTATAGAAATTATTTAATTACTATTCTGCCATAAAGTTGTTGGCAACCTAAATTTTTAAAAAAATGAAAAATTTCTTTTGACAACGAAAAAAGATAATTATAAACTATTGTGTATAAAAAGATTAAACTTAAATATATTTATATTCTAAAACAAAACAAAAATATTCAACGTTTTATTTATTTAACAATTAGTTAATTATAGGGTTCAGATTAATTCTAGTATTAAACGTGAATTAAGAAACAAAATGCTAGTATACCTGTCAGATGAAGATTAGTGGAAAACTGCTAAATTTAAAATTGGCATTTATTTAGAAGCATACGCAAAAAAGCATCCAAGTACATGAACTGTTGCTCAACATAGTATGAACAGCAACCTGATGTCTTTCAACCCTGTCCCTCTGACTCATCATGTGATGTTATTGTTTTCCCACTCATTTCACCTTTTCATCCAATTAATCTGCATAATTTTTCAATACTCAATTTAATTAAAAATTGTACTAATTTATAATTAATTACCGACTTCAACATATAGAATTTTGTTATAATCTAGCTGGCTGGGCTCCATATCCCACGAAATAAAAAGAAAAATGTATGATGTAAGCTCCAACTGCTATGCCAACTAATGTCTGAACAGTAACTGTTATATTTTTTAATCAATACGTTCATGCATTAAATGAATTGTAATAAATCTTCTTCTACACTTTAATTAGATAAAAATAATCTAATGTTTTTTTTGATATCACAAAATATCTTTATCCAGAATTAATATCTATTAAAAAAACTTGATTAATGATTTGGATTATCAATTTCTTTAATGTTTTTATAAACAAAACTGAATCCAAAATTTGATTACATTTTTTTAATATTTTTTCGATTATATACTTAAAAATATCTACTAACTTTATTGAGAATTAATATTCATAAAAATTGATTAACTATACGTTCAATTTGGTCACCAATTTCTATAAACTTTTTCTTCATTGCACGAAGAACTTTAAAAATAGTGATGTAGATGAAAAATTGTTTATTATAGTTGTTTTTTGCTTTTAAAATTGTTTGTTAGAATAAATTAAACATTTATTTTTTAAAAATTTTAATTTTTTTAAATAAAATAATTGTTTTTAATCACAAGCTTAGTACTATTTAAAAATAAGCCTGTGTTCTATAAAGTCTGGCTTAAACTAGTTAAAATTAATACCAGGTGTGAATTTTCTGTCTGTATATACTCATTTATGCTCTTTTTTAGGGCTATAATATGCTCTTTTTTTTAATCACCGGCTATAACATACCTACTTCTTAAATGCAACAAGTAAATATAATTTAATTAATTGATTAAAAAAAGTTCTCTAAAATGATCTAATTATCAAGTTGATGATATGGTGAGGTGGCAATACAAGTTTATAGTATTTTATTAGGAAGTCAAATTTGTGAATTCCGTAATACTAAACTCTTCATCACATGACATTTCTTATACATTTATTAAGTAGGTGATGCCCTTAATTTGTTTACAAAGTCCAAAATCCACACTTATCAGACTTCAAACCTATTTTGATTAGGTTTTCTTCTCTATATAATCCACACATCTATGAATATATGAAATCAAACTTCACTGCCTTATATTCTATATATTGAGAACACATAGGAGTAAGAGTTAATAGCATATAGATGGATCAGAAGCTTGTCTCCAGCTGGTTCCATCTTCATTCCTCAGTGCCCTTATCCTACGTGCAACCACCGGAAACTAGACCAGGTATGGTTTTTGCTTCCGGCAAGAAAATTCCGGTGGTAGATCTCGGGGTGCATGATCGTGATGAAACCATCAAGCACATTTTGAAAGCCTCCGAGGACTATGGATTTTTCCAGGTTCTTTCCCAAAGAGTTTTCTTTCCATTTGTTATAATTAATTAATTTCACTGCATATATGCGTTTTCTGCTTCCATCTCACAGCTTCTCAGTTTTATAGTAAAAGTAAATTCCAGATAACAAAGAGCTTCTTTTCTTTCTTGCACTAAAAATAGAATAGACAATCAATTTCATCGTAAGCACTGCAATGTTATTAGTTCTTGAAATTGTGAAAATGTCAGTGTTTAAACTTGGCTATTTACAATAATTTTAGTCCACAACTATATGCTAATATTATTATTTTGGAATAATGTGGTGTTAACAAATGGCTCTTAAGGTCAGTGCTAAAGTGGTGTATTATGCATGAAAAACTGTGATGTAGGTTATCAACCATGGAGTTTCCAAAGAGTTGATGGATGATACACTGAATATTGTCAAGGAATTTCATGCCATGCCTGCTGAAGAAAAGATAAGGGAAAGCTCCAGATATCCAAATGGAGGTTGCAGGCTCTATACAAGCCGTGAGTTTAACAACAAAGATATCCTCCAGTTTTGGAGGGACACACTAAGACACTTGTGTCCACCTTCCGGAGATTTCATGCAATTTTTACCTCAAAAACCTGCAAAATATCGGTAAAATCATCTTCATTCTATGCATTTTTGTGTAAATAATATCCTCTGCAACTTATTTAAATGAGCTCACAAAATCCAATGTAATTGGCTTCATCTTTGAGTCAGCATTTAAATAAACTATAAACCCTTGACAATAGTATAAATTTCAGTTTGTGTCAGATGCTTTGACTGTGGAGGTTGATGTGCTATCGGTTGACAATGATGTCTTAAAAAATTACTAGTAACTATCAACATTTTAAATTCCATAATTCCATCTCATTCTTTGAAGCATAATTGAGTCCCATATGGTTGATAATGAGATTTTAACCATTGAGCTTGGTTTAATCTGAACATTTATGAGTCATCGTTGATTGTTCTGAAAGGTGAGTAGACATTAATTGTTCCACGTGGGCAGCTAAAGGTTTAATTAAGACCACTTCTTCCTTTAGCATTAAGTTTTCCTTTATCACTGGGTTGGTAACCACTACCACTACCTAATTACCATTTTTGCATCTAGTTATCACAAAGTCACAATTAACAGCACATATCCACCATATAGTCACGTCTAACATAAGTACCATTGCCATCAACACTAGCCACCACTTCACTACGAACAAATAATCCAGCTCAATACAAGCATATGATTTTTATTAATTATTATTATTGGTATTATCATTACCATCTATTTATTCCTATCAGGTAAAGTTTTATTATCTTCTTTAATACTATAATCTCATTCTGACTAATGAAAGATTCTTGTGTTCACTAAAAAGGCTATTAGTTTGATAATTCAGATAACTAAAATTTTTTTATGATGACACCTTGCAGTGAAGTTGTATCAAAATACACACAAGAAATGAGAAGAATGGGACTAGAAATTTTGGAGCTGCTATGTGAAGGTTTAGGACTTGACCCAAAATACTGTTGTGGTGGACTTAGTGATAGTCCATTACTGCTAGCTCATCACTACCCACCATGCCCAGAACCAGGTTTAACCTTGGGAGCTCCCAAGCACAGGGATCCTAACCTTGTTACCATTCTGCTCCAAGATAAAAATGTCAATGGACTTCAAGTCTTCAAGGATGGAGAATGGATTGTTGTGGAACCAATTCCTTATGCTTTTGTGGTTAATATTGGGCTTATGTTGCAGGTAATAAACAACTGTTTGACACTGATATATATTATATAAGTAGAACATTAATTGGCATAATATTTGTACACTTTTTTCTGACACATCACCTCATTAGGAAAAACACTAAAAGGTATAGGTTGATTTGATTCCTAATTCTGGCTCATGATGATATGGTTTTGCATGATGAAATTTAACTTAAATGGGTGTGACTAATCAATGTGCAGGTGATTAGTAATGGAAGGTTAATAGGAGCTGAACACCGTGTGGTCACAAATTCAGAATTTGCAAGGACCACAGTTGCATATTTCATCCGTCCAACAAGCGAACAGATTATGGAACCAGCAAAGTCTTTGATAAGTTCTGGTGCTCAACCCATCTACAAGGCCATACCATTTGAAGAGTTCTTGAAAAATTTCATGACCAAGGGTTCTGACTTTGAACAAGAGTTGCTCTTGACCTAAAAGCTGCACTATAGACACATTAATGCCCCTCTCAAATTTCTTACAGCTTTATCTTATGAATAGTCTTCGGTGAATCCTCTAAAGAATAGAATATGTTTTAAAGTATTATTATTATTATTATTATTAATAAAGTGTTTGTTATGTGATTATGTAATGTTAAAGAATAAGGTTAAGTACTGTACCCAATCCTATCGTTGAAAAGTTAATAAAGTTGAAAGCTTTATTTATTTAGTACTACTCGCTTATGATTAACTTTTTTTAGCAACTTTTACCTTCATGATTCAGGTGCAGATATAGTCAAATCTTCCTTGCGCCAAATAATAAATTAATTGAAGAATTAAACAGCAACTGATCCATGAGAAATTTTACACATCACAATTGATTTATTTTTTAATTCTTAAAATATAATTAACATCATGTACTTGATGAATTTTTTAAACTCAAAACGACGTTTTCAAAATAGAAATTATTGAACAAATTATAGTTCCTTAGTGCGTTAAGTTTGTTTTTGTTAATGAAGAATGCTAAAATGGATATTTTTTTATCAATTAACTTAATTAAAGGAGTAACAGTTAGTGGGCATGGTTAGGAAAAATATGGATTATATCAATGCCTTTCTTTTGTCATCTATCCAAAAAAATAATAAATACATATATGATCTACCTTTTGGACTACAAATTAAATTAAGTGTAAAAAAAAGTATTTTAACTGTGTTCGTAACTTTCATTTTATTAATATTAAAATACTAGAAATATGAATTTACGAGTCTTATTTCAAATTTTAAATAAAAAAATAAAAAATATAAAGGAATATTTTTTTTTGCTTATTATAATTTAAAATAAAAAAAATGGTGTGAATTGTGTTAGAAAAAAAAATCAAAATTTTATCATGATAAGACACCTTTTTAATTACTTTAATGTTTTTTCAACCAAAAAAATGACATAGATAACATTATCAGAATACCTAATTTTGTCCATCGCATTTTGTTTATTCAATTTACCTTGACACTTCTATATAACAAAAATAATAAAAAACGAGACGAAATTTCATCCTATAATATATTGTACTTGCTTTGTTATTTAATTCCCCTCTCTTATCCAAAACTGAAAACACCTATCTTGATTGATTTAATTAGTGCTGATACTTTACTAACTATAATTCATTTTATGCAATTTCATATGACTCTCGTCCAAAATGACACTTATCTATAATGAAAATACTAAACAACTAAAGACGAAATTTCTTATTATAACACTTGAATGTTATTTAATTTCCTCTCTCTCCCCCAACCACTCAATAACCCTGCTTTGATTCAATATTAATGATATTTTATTAGCAATAACTTATATGGAACAATTTCCTAAGAAGAATCATGTACTAAATAACACTTATCAATCTATAATATACTCAGTCAACTTTATGATATCAAACTCTGAATATATTTATCACATATAAGTGACATTATTATTATTAAACAACAGTTAGTGGAAGACTTTTGCAATGACCTTTGTAAGCAGCTATCATTTTGCTGTTTAAAATGGCATCCCCTGTGTTTTTATGTACTACTATTAAAACAAACCAGTAACTAGAAAACTATAGGAAGAAAATTAAACATATTTTAATAGAAGGAAAATTTATATAGATGACAATCTTAATATAGTGTTAATTAAAAATTAGTAAAATTTATAAATATATAAATTGAAATTTTAAGTATATATATGTCCACGTTCAAGTAATTAAAACAAAAATTTTACCTATATTTTGCTTCATTCATATTTTGGTTGACTGAAATACGAATTGGTAAATTCGTTTAAACTCAATTAGTCGAATCCATCAGCCTCGAAGTTAAGTTTTTAAACATTTTTTGTCTAAACTAATAGTATTTGCAATGAAGACTAAAGAAACTGATGAAAACGCGGAAATGAAAGAAGATCACAGTGTGAAATGTTAATTTTAAATTAGAAATTACGAATTGAGAAGGTTAATTAGGTGTAAAGAGGGAAGAGCAGAAGAGGTAAATGTTTTTAGTCAGTGGAAAACATTGGAACAATGATTCTAAAATGTTTGGGAAACACAAGTTCATCTAAGAAACAGTATCTAACAGTAATAGAAGAGTTGTGCCATCAGTTTTCTCTTGCGGAGCTTAGAAAGTCAACCAACAACTTCGATAGAAAGAGACTAATTGGACGTGGAGGATTTGGTGAAGTATATAAAGGGTATCTCCAAGATTATGCTGCTTCTAATTATACAGTAGCAGTGAAGAGGTTTTCTGTGGAACACAGTGAAGTGTTCAAGAATGAAGTAGAGTTGCTGTGTCAGCTTCGTCACCCTAATTGTGTGTCTCTTATAGGATTCTGCAACCACAAGAAAGAGAAGATTCTTGTGTACGAATACATGTCCAATGAATCTTTAGATCGACACCTACAACGTGGGAAACTATCATGGAAGCAAAGGTTGGAGATTTGCACAGGAGCAGCGCGTGGACTACACTACCTTCATGCAGGAGCCAAGCGCACCATCATTCACCGTATTGTCAAACCTAGAACCATTCTTTTGGACCACAACATGCACCCCAAACTCACTGGTTTCTGCATTAGCCTAAAAGGGTCACGCTTGATGTCAAAGCCAAAGCCAATTAAAGTTGATGTTGTGGCAGGTAAATTTTTTTGTTCTTGCTAAAATGAACTTTTTCATTATACTAATTAAGCTAATGTTTTTACTTGCAGGTACTCCTGGATACATGGCTAGGGAGCTTTTCACGGACGATGCCATCACAGAAAAATCTGATGTCTATTCTTTTGGTATGGTTCTGCTAGAAGTTGTGTGTGGAAGGAAATACGTGGCAATGCCAATAGAAAGAGAATTTCTGGAGAAGCCTGTTGAGGAAAAAATTGATGCCAGCATCAAGGGAAAGATTGCACCAAAGTGTTGGGAAGTCTTCATAGATATTACCAAAAGATGCGTGATGTATGAACCAGACGAGCGACCAACAATGGGTGAAGTAGAGGTGCAACTAGAGCATGCTTTGTCGTTGCAGGAACAAGCTGATATCACAAATACTAATGGTGATTATACCTTATTTTCCACCACAGTTATTCACCCAGGAGCTGAACTGGTATACAGCACAGAAGACAGTGACACTGAAGAAATATAACGTATTCTTAGATAATTAAACACTGATATATAGAACAGCCAATCGTATAGACAAGTTATGTTATTTAAGGTTTAAACAGTTTAAGAGTTAGATGGCTGCTGTGTGACTCACATAAGCATAAAGTATTTAGTTGATAAACCGTCGTGAGATTTATCTAATGTTATTATATATATCAAGATGGAAGTTTCGTTATTAGATAAAAATAAAAGTTTTAACAACACTCACTCCCCTATCCCTGCGGAAAAGTAGTTGTGTTGGAATCTTGTCTGATTTATAAGGTTTGCTTTGAAATAGGTTCAGCTTGTTTCTTGAAGTGGTCATTTTCTTTCAACCTTTACTAACAGAACTTTATTTAGCTCTAACTGCATAGCATTTGTACGACTATAAACATTTCTTCATCATATTACATGCTTGTATAATACTATCATTTTATATGACATCAAAAAGCTGCAAAACTTTCGTCCAAAACCACATCCTCACTTTGCCATTCATACTTTAACATCTCCAACATTTGCTATTCCACCTATATCATTGAACTTATCAGTATATAAATTTATAATATACAGTCAACTTTATCCTCTCTAATTTTGTATATATTTTTGCACATCAATGCGATCAGCGATCATTTGTATAATATATTAGAAAAGCAACTAGCAGGAAAAATATTATAAGCCCATAACACCAACTACAACCATTAATTAAAAAGATAGATTGAAGTTTTAAGTTGTAACGTACACGTTTAAGTAAAAGAAAAAAAAAATTGAACGATACTTTGTTTCATTTCTTTCTTGGTTGTCAGAAAGTGGAATTGATAGTTCAAGTTATTCTCAATTTAGTATGCAGTATCCGTCAGCTTCCACGTTTTGTTTTAAAAATAGTGTGTGTGAACTTTCAATATTCGCGGCGTAAACTTGAGAAAAGTTAATAACAATTAAAAAGTAGAGACGAATATATATATAAGGTTAGCTTTGCTGTGAAGAGTGAAGACGAGTAGAGGTGAATTGTTTTCCTTTTTCAGTTAGTGACAAGTGATTGATTAAGGAAGCAGGTGTCTGTCAGAAATTGGAACAATGTTTCTCAAATGTTTTGGAGAAACAAGTTCATCTCGGAGACAGTATCCAACAGTAATAGAAGAGCTTTGCCACCAATTTTCTCTCACTGATCTTAGGAAATCCACCAACAACTTTGATCAGAACACAATAATTGGACGTGGAAAATCTGGCAAAGTATACAAAGGTTGTCTCCAACACAACAATGCTTCAGATTATGCAGTTGCAATAAAGCGATTCCAGTTGGAACTCTATCCAGCATGGGGAGAGTTCAAGAACGAAATAGAGTTGCTCTGCCAGCTTTGTCACCATAATTGTGTGTCTCTTATAGGATTCTGCAACCACGAGAAAGAGAAGATTCTTGTGTTCGAGTACATGTCCAATGGATCTCTATATCAACACCTAAAACATGGGAAACTGTCATGGAAGAAAAGGTTGGAGATATGCATAGGTGCAGCGCGTGGACTACACTACCTTCACACTGGAACCAAACGCACAATCATTCACCGTAACATCAAACCTGGAACTATTCTTTTGGATGAAAACATGGAGCCAAAACTAGGAGGTTTCGGCATTAGCGTACAGGGAGCACGTTGTATGTCAAAGCCAAAACTTATTAAAGTAGATAGTCTCGTGGGTAAGGTTTTATTTCATGAGCTTAATCACTGTAATGGATTTTTGTCAGTTAAACTAAGCTAATACTTTTACTTATAGGTTCTTGGGACTATATGCCTAGGGAGTATTTGAAGGACTATGTCGTCACTGACAAATATGATGTTTATTCTTTTGGTGTGGTTCTACTAGAAGTTCTATGGGGAAAGACCAATTGTTTATTGACCACACCAGCTATAAAACTTATGGAAAATCCTATTGAGGAGAGTATTGATCCAAATATCAAAGCAAAGATTGCACCTCCATGTTGGCAAGTTTTTATAGATATCATCCATGGATGCATCAAGTATGAACCTGATGAGAGACCAACAATGGTTGAAGTAGAGGTGCAACTTGAGCATGCTCTGTCATTGCAGGAACAGGCAGATATCACTAACACCAGTGGTGATTATACCTTATTGTCGACCACAATTACTCAACAGGGATGGCATGGCGTGGAACTGGAGACAATCACGGAAGACAGTGATATTGAAGAAGTGGAACTGGAAAGCATCACAGAAGACAGTGACAGTGAAGAAATGTAACGAATTCATACCTAATTAGGTAAGCTGAAATTAAGTTTAGTGTTTTTGAATCAAAACAGTGACATCTGCAGAGATCAAGTTTATTTGAGAGATATGTACCTTTAATTGTGATCTCTGTTTCTAATATTATCATCTTACCAGAAGCTGTCATTGTAATAATCTTGTACTAGTATAAATTTGAAAGAATTGCCAACAAAACCAGTAATGATAGAACCCCCTTGCTTCAGTCTATAATTTTTGCTCTTCTTTTCTAGGCACCCTCACTATATAACTAGTCACTGATATATATAAAACAAAATCATACAGTTTGCGGCAGAGTGTTGGGAACTCTCTCTAGATATCATGATAAATTGCTTTAAGTATGGACCGCATAAGCCACCTATGTGAAGTAGAGATGCAACTTGAGCGTGCTGTGTCACTGCAAGAACAAGCAGATCTCACAAACACCAATGGTGATTATTGTCCAAAACCGTTACCCGAAAAATGTACAACTAGGTACAATGAAGGGGTAAAAGCGGCAATAATAATCTAGCTTCTTTCATGCGAGCACTGAATTGCATTGTACCAGTACCAGAATAGATTATACATTTGTTCAAAGTTCTTTTATTATCAGTTTTCCTCTTCGAACAACAATGTTAAAAACAAGAACTTCTAATCGAATACACTATAGCAAGGATAAGAGTCATGAAACATATTGTACTCAGTATGCATTATCTAAGCAACAAAATAGCTGGTTACCCATGAGGTATAGTTTTACTAAATGATAAGGGGGTCAATGTTAAAGATGAAACCTATCTAAACGAACTTAATGTCTTTCCACCTTTAGAAATTGCAATTAGAGGAGAACCTGCCAGACTTTCAACTCAGCTTCCTGGGAAAACTGAATTATGTCGCAAAAAACATAACTAATAGAAGAACTATATATTGCTACAGTGCTCAAAGACAAGTTATAATCGTTGAGTGAAACAAGATATTTAAGTAATAGGACAGACAGAAAAATCAGTTAACCAGACGGAGGTGTTGAAAGTCGCTACTGATAAAAAAGAAGCACAAGTTGAAGCTGTGAAGTATGAAATAAATTTTGGTGAAATTTTGTTAAACTCCATAACAAGGCTCTCAACAGTACTAGCAAGGTTCTTCAGTTCTCACATAGCAAGCCACTAGGTTCTCAATCAACAATCTGTATATGTATAATAGAACCAACTAATTTTGGGATTGGGAAACTTGGGGTGCTTGGAAGACCACCTCATAGCAAACACATTCAACCTTATCTAGAATCTGTTTTAACACAAAGTTAGAAGAGTTTTTTAGCATTTTTCTACTTCAAAAAAGAAACTATATCTTGAGTCAAGGAAAATCTCTAGACTAAAGTTGTATTTCTCAAGTCCTTGAACCAAGGACAAAAATACAGTGCATAATTTTTGGACCTGATTAAAATCTTAAAAATTTTATAGATTTATATAAACAAAGTAGTTTCATTGATTAAAATGGCAGCGATGCAATCTTAGAAAATAAAATCATACCATTTACTAGAAATAGTATTCTGACTGATACCTTCAATTTTTTCCTTGCCACTAATAGAGTGGGGTGAATCTACCTAACCTTATCTAGGACCATATTGGATGAATTTCTCCATAAATGTTTCTAGAAAAAAAAGAAATCTTTGAACTACGCAGTAGTTTTTTCTCATCTTGACTAAGTCAGAGTTTTATATGCAGGCCATGTGTCTTTGAACTAGCCACAAACAATCATTGAACAGTATGTTTAGTAAGAAGTAAACGCAGCCTTAAAACTGCAGGGGATCTTATTTGGGGCAGATTCCAACCCAACCCTAATATGCTTCACAAGCCAAACGATTGAGGAGTAGCAGAGTTCAATGTCTATGGTAAGTGACAAGTGACAAGTACTTAAGCAAGCAAGTGTTACAAATTGGAGCCATGTTTCTCAATTGTTTGGGCATGTGCTGTTCCAAGCCCACAACGAATACAAATTCATCTAAGAGACAGTTTCCAACTGTGATAGAAGAGCTTTGCCACCAGTTTTCTCTCACTGATCTTAGGAAAGCCACCGATAACTTTGATCTGAACAGAGTAATAGGACGTGGATTATTTGGTGAAGTGTATAAAGGGTGTCTACGGAATAATGATGCTTCTGATTACACGGTCGCAATAAAGCGATTTAACGATCAAGGATGGGGAGCGTTCAACAAGGAAATAGAATTGCTATGCCAACTTCGTCACCCTAGATGTGTGTCTCTTATAGGATTCTGCAACCACGAAAATGAGAAGATTCTTGTGTACGAGTATATGTCCAATGGATCTCTAGATGAACACCTACAAAATGGTGAACTATCATGGAAGAAGAGGCTAGAGATATGCATAGGAGTAGCACATGGACTGCACTACCTTCACACTGGA
>Ga0209700_107862_pt1 | contig 14464 bp, 11 predicted proteins | sample SiratroredBW_FD_187528 | JGI IMG/M metagenome (GOLD analysis project Ga0209700, IMG submission 187528) | Root nodule microbial communities of legume samples collected from California, USA - Siratro red BW (SPAdes) (version 2) | ecosystem: Host-associated > Plants > Roots > Nodule | place: USA... | reverse complement strand
GAAGAAGAAGAAGAAGAAGAAGAAGAAGAAGAAGAAGAAGAAGAAGAAGAAGAAGAAGAAGAAGAAGAAGAAGAAGAAGAAGAAGAAGAAGAAGAAGAAGAAGAAGAAGAAGAAGAAGAAGAAGAATGTTGTTCATGTTCACTTAGAAGAGAGAACATTATTATTATTATTATTATTTTTATAAATATCATTAATATTAATATTAATATTATATTATTATTATTATTATTATAAATATTATTATTATTATTATTATTGTCATAATTATTATTATAAATATTATAATAGTAATTACAATTAATATTATAAATATTATTATTATTATTACTAATATTATTATTTTAAATATTATTATAAATACTTATTGTTATTGTTATTATAAATAGTATTACTATTATTATTATTATTATTATTGATGGAATAAATTCGTTGTTAATTTGGTGGGTGATTTACCGACAAAATTTATTTGGTGATAAACTAGTGGTCAATTTACCTACATATGACTTGGTAGTAAATTTTTTTGTCGGTAAATCTTTCGGTAATTATCAATAGATTAATTCGTTAGTAAATTCGTTAATAAATTGATTACAAATTTTTTTCATCAGTAATTTTTATCGGTAATTTTCTGTTGGTAATTTGCATTTTTCTTGTAGTAATTTGTTCCATCAGTTTTTATTTTGTTTAATATGGTCTCAATTTTGTTTAAAATGACTCGATTGGTCCCTTCTGTTAGATTTTTTGTGACATTGTTAAGTGGGTGATGACTTGACATATATAGTTGAACACATGGAATTACATTTGAAACACCTGTGTGTGGCGGTGGGGTGAGATTTACCTCTTTTATGTAGTTGCCTAGGTCATCTTCTTCTCTTGTTTTGAACCTGTTTTTCTCTTTTACTGGGTTGAGGGATTTGCTTCACTGCTCCTCAATGTCTCGGTACCAGTCTTCATCATCTTGTAGTTGTAATGGATGGGTTACAAAACTAGTATAATTCCTCTCACGGTCATGGGAATAAGAGTTTCTTTGTTGCACCCATTTGCCATTGTGGAGATTTTTTAGTTTTGAGAAGAACTACAACCGTTAATAATGTTAAGAAATAATTTTGGGATTGTCCTAACTACAAGGTTAGAGTTATGGAATTTTGTTTTGTTCAACCTACATTTTTTCTATGCAACTTCTTGATTTGTTTAGTTTTTTGGTTTTGTTCAATTATAGAGTGGTAGTGAAGAAGTGTTGGATTGCAATTTCTTGAAATGATGCACTAAAATAAGGTTGGTGATGAAAGAGATTTAATCATCGTGAGACAAAGGAAGAAGATATATAATTTAGAAAAATATGTAAAGGGGTCCAAAAAATGGGTACAGTTGTTGTTGTTGGTGGTATTGGTTCTTGTTGTAGACATTATTATGTTGCCAATGTTGTTTAAATTCCCATAAGATATGTTTTTATTAAGTGTACTGAACTTATGAATCTCTTGATAATGTAATGTTCAATGACTTTATGTATCCTTGAGTCTAGGCAATGGATATCTCAGTTTGTTGAAATACTTATATTGAGTATATTACAAAGGGAAGGAATGAGAGCATGAACTTATGATATAGAAAACAACCAAAGATACATGCAAATTGTGTTGGAATACATCCAGCTAAGAAATACATGTCAATTAGAATTGTATTTCAAAATACATTCACATAACTAGTTCCTCTGAATAACAAAGTTGTTGTTCAAAATACATTGTGATAATTACTTTCTCTTAATAACATAAGTATACTTCAAAATACATTTTAAAACCATAAAAATGCTAATCATGGCTTCCAAATAACGCCCCTCTTATTTTACAATTTTAGCCTGGTGTTAGGTTTGACAGATGTTAATGTTGGTGAAAATGCTTTAATTGTTATGTCTTTTGAATGTTGTAAGTAGTTGGTGGTTGGCGTTGTTGAGATGGTTGGGATGATTGAGGTGGTTGAGTTGGGATGGTGGAGGTGTTAAGTTGGGATGGTTGAGGTGGTTGAGTTGTGATGGTAGAGCTTGATGAAATAGAGAAATTGTTTGGTTTAGGGGATTGAGGGCCATTAGAAGGGAGTTGTTGACATGATTTCCTATTGTAGTCAATATGCTAATAGATGCCACACTTTTGGTGTATACTATCTTTTCCTTATTAGGTATTGTCCTTTTTTAATTCCCAAGGTTCCAACCTTCTATTCTTTTTAGGTCTTTCAGGCAACCTCTTCTTGGGTGGTGGTAATACATCATGCCATGAAGTTATTTCCCACAAATGTTGATTATTAATTGGATAGATAATTTGGGCATAAACTGTTTCATATGTCTTCTTCTTGAAGCAATTAAGGATGAACTCAACTTCATTTAGATTTAAAAACTTCATTGCAGATAACAAATGACAACAAAAGATGCCAATGACCATCCACTTTTTGTAGCTCCACTCCCTTTTGTCCAAATTCATAACAAATTTCTCTCCAATAATGGAGACATGCTTAACCTCAAATAATTGGTTTGTAGAACAATTGTTACACATATAAAAGTCATAGATTAGCCTATTTCAAAATAAGAACAATTTTTTTTTTTCTAGAGTTGTTGTTTACCTTGGTATCTAAAATCGTGATTGATCTGATTCATTTTCTAGTCTACTTGCAATTTTTTGGGTAGATGGATCCTTGAAAGGAGACTATATGTAATTTGTTCTTTGGACATCTCTCCATGATACAAGTCCTGATATCCTTGAGCATGGTGATGACAAGTTTAACCCTTGCACTAAGAATGACATTGTTAAATGCCTCACTCATATTGTTTACAAGTGTGTGACACATAACATTAAGGGTAAACTTTGATCTTGACCAATACTTATTTCAAAGACAACGAAACATGAGTAGCACTTGAGATGGATAAATTGAAGTATTTTAGTTAGGAAGATATGTTTTGGGAATATTGCAATTGAGGTGTTTGAAAGCCTCAGTATTAACCTCCTTAATCTCCCTCTTCCATGCTTGGGGATATGTACTTGTTGTTGCCTTCCACATTAGACTTTTGAGTTTTTTTTGTGTGTAATTTTTCTCATTGAAACAGAGATTTAAACACAAAATCATTGATCAACTCTAGGTAAAATTTTTGTTATGATTTAAATATACCACATCATGATGAGATTCCATTAATATAGAGCCATTCGTTCTTTTTTCTCTAATAAATGGTCAAAACTTCATCTGGGTTCGAATCCTAATGGTAGGTGTACTAGAGATCAAAAATTGTTGAAAAAATAACAAAAGAAACATCTTGTTGTTTCCAGACGATTGGAAAAAGAACGAAATAGTGAATTTATGCAAGATCATTATGTACTTACAAAATATCATCTTAGTTCATCCTATCGAGGATGTGATATGGTTCCAAAGGGTGAACTGGACAGTTCCAATAAAATTTCATTCTTCAACAAAAATTCGATAGACTTTTCGAAGGGAGGGTCCCATTTGTATGCATCTAGTAGGAATTGAACCTGGAAAAGACCATGTGAAATTGGATATATACAGAAGTCAAATGCAAATGGTATTGAAAAACATACACAAGTCAGATGCAATAGATACCTTTTGTTGGTCAGATGTGAATGTGTTTGAGGCACACACTACAACACCTCTCAAATATTCAATTAATAGTTGCAAAAGTCATGACCATGAGTCCTTATTCTCAACTTCAACTAAAGCATAAGCCAATGATAACATTTGGTCATTAGGGCTCCTTGTCCATAGTACCCTTTTAAGAAACACCCATCCAAACCAATGATTGACCTACATGACAAAAAACTGTCATTGTAGGCCTTCAAAAATACATAAATCCTCTTGAAGACGGTAACCCATTTAATTTGTTCTCATTAACTCAAGGGCATAATCATAAATCCTCTTGTACTACTGTTGAAATAGACCCTGTACATGTCTTAATGCCATTTCCATTGTCTTTTGTGTCTTGGACCTTTTAATATTTGTGTTCCATTTCTTGATAGCTTTGTTACGTGTATCAGAACTCTTCATATTTGGATTTTATCTAATACAAGACTCTAAATTTCCACATAACCATTTAATACTTAGTAAATCAACTTTGAATTGTCTGCTACAACTACGTATGTCCTTAATTTTTCTTAGTTGCCAACAACTGGTTGATGGTAGGTACCCACAATACACAAACCACTCATACTTTCCGTGTGCTCCATTACATTTAACATTAACTCTCCTATTATCATTCTTCAAAATTTTCTAATTTCTCCTAGAGTGAACAACATATGTTCTTATTGCATCTTTATACTTTTCCTTGTTAGTAAAATATGTCCCTAATTACCAGTTGAAATTAGCCATGTTTTTTGGCATTCTAAAATTACAAAATTTATCAATACTTTGTGGCCCATCATCATCTTGCTCACTTTTTCCCTACTGTCAAAATCTTCTAACTGCTACTCAATATCTGAAAATCTTATAACATTTACACCTATGTTATAAGTGGGGTTATCATTATCACACAAGGATTGTAAATCATCTTGGTTTATAATCTTCCATAGGTGTTTCTCTTACCCTTGTACTTCTTTTCCTCTTTCTCTTGGAAGTACAACTAACCTTCCACATATCTTCATCAGATACCATATGAACTTCACCATTTCCTTAGAGTAACATGATGACCATTCCTAGTGTCAGCCTCAGGCTCGTTTCCCTTCTCCACTTGACCCTCACCCATATTCCTCACCTCATCCTCATTCTCACTTTCAGCCTCAACCTAATTATCACACTCAGGCTCAACCTCCTTAATTCGACTATCACACTCAAACTTAGCCTCATTCCAATTTTTACTTTGAACCCCATCCTCATTCCACCTCTCCACCTCAACCTCACCCACATTACCACTCTCAACCTCAACCTCAGCCTGATACTCCTTCCTAGAATTAACCTCAGCTTTGTCCCCCCCCCTCAGAATTAGTCTCAACATCATTCCTTTCCTTATATTCAAAAATATTATCAACAATATGAGGTTCAGACACCATGTGTACCACAAAAAAATATACTTCACTATATTGGCTTACAATGTTGAACATATTAATTGCACCATTGTCATCAAACAACAAGTGCAACCTATCTTCCAACACACAACACCCAACACGATGCCTAGTATCCCAAAATAACTTATCTATTTGAGTCACATGACTATGTACTTGTCTGAATAACATATTTTAGTCTCTCAATATTTACAAACTCCCTCTATGGTAGAAAACAACGTCAAAAAACCCTTCGTACATCACAACAAATAAATAAACCTAATCCTATCAAATATGGATATGCACACAAAAATCAAACAAATTAGAAAGCAATCCGAAAAAACATATATTGAAAAAGAATAGATAGACCATAGAGAACAAAAATTTTCACATGGTGGGACCCTAAACCCTAATGAACTCAAAAAGTGCAATGAAATTAACAAATTACATAATTAACTTCATAGAAGCAAATGAAACATCAAATAATAATATTTTAGTCCCACCATAAAGATCTAAACTAAACATTGAAAACCATAATCAACGACTAACCAAGTAGGACTTACCTTACAAAGTCAATAGAAAAGCTCCTCACTACACGAACCAACAATGCTAACACCATGAGCCCAATCGCCACCACTACAATGCACAAGATCATTCTCCAAGTTTCACAAACATGCCTTCAACTAAAAATCCCAAATTCATTTTTCTTCAATGTTCAAGATTTTTTTTTTTTTTTTACTCAAAAAATGTTTACAAAGGCATTTTCTACGCTAGTTAAAATGACACATACGTGCCATGTCTCACTCAATTGTTAGTCATAACGACATTAACAAAATTGACCAATAATTTTAAACAAAATTAAGACTACATTGAACGAATAGTAAATGAGGGACAAAATTAATTTTGACAACTTATATTAAACCAAAATTGATATTAAACCAAAATTATAATTAGTTCCCCTTATCTTTAAAAATTGTTTAGTCAAGCTTAAACTTCCAACTTTATTACTCTCACGTGAATGTTAAACCTGTATATAAAATATTCTAATCAATATTCTAAATACACAACTATCACACTCATGGACTAACAAAGATTATTTTTGTCTTAAAAACATTACATGCAAACCCTTGATCCTAGGCATGGCTCCCTTCCCATAAAACCAACTCAAGAAAATAAAAAGATAAAGAAAAACTTACTGAAAACAATTTGTGAACTCTAGTGTGTACCCAAATCTACGAAAAGATGAACAACTATTTCAGAGATCTAGAAAGAAGATAGAAGAGAAATATTTTAGAGAAATAATAATTTTTGTGAAATTAAGGTTAAATAGTTAATTTTTTCTCTGTGTAAACTTTTTAACTTAAATAATAAAGTATTACTTCATGTTAATTTAAAATAGGTCTACTCTTAAGCAAATTAATTTGCCGCTACATCGTAGTTTCTTTTCTTGATTAGGTCATCTTACTTGCTTTGAAGGCAAGTTTTTCCACTTAAAATGTTTGCTTTAAAAAAAATTAAAATTCAGTGATGAATTTGGAAACACTTATTTATTCACGAAACTATCTAGGTGAAAGATATATCAACTCAGTTCATTTATCATTCACAAGCCACTCCTGTTAATGGTCATTGTCCATTTTCTTGCTGTTTCCTAAGAGGGCCAATGCAAAACAATAAATCTGCTCCATTCATATGGGATTTTACTTTCTAAATCAATGCATATTAGTTGCATAAGATCTCCTTATGTTTCTGGCTTTATTGAAAAATTATTGGACGGCACATAAGATGTGACGTTTGATACATTTGAATGGTGTTAAAATTATGTTTTAAGAAAGTAAATATAACATTCTCTTACTTATTTGCCATGCATTGTACACTTGTACTTGTGTTGCTTTCATCTTATTTCCTAAATTGACTTTAAACTTTTGTTAGTTGGCTAACGTAAGACGGTAGAAGTACGACTAGTCGTATATTGTTATTTTTTGTTTGATGCAGTCACTTTCAGAGACCTTTCCGAAAATCTATTTAAATATCGGAATTGATCGTACCTACCTAACAAGATATGACGAAATTCATTATCTTCTTAGAACACAAGTTCGGAAATCATAAAATTCTTCCTTCCTCATAAATCCCATTTTTTTTTTTCACCTCTCTCTAAGTATAGATAGCAATTGCCTAAGCGAAGAAAGAAGAGTACACGGTAATAAATTTGATTCAATCACAAACTACTATATATTTATGAGTTATTTATGATTAGTTGAGAGCATAAAAGTGTTTACGATTACACATGAATAATACTGGTGCATGTTCATTAAACTCAATAAATATCTGCTCTTAGGGATTTGTATCACAATTTAAGCATGGCATTTTGAATTTTAATGGAAGTGCATAATCTGCAAGAATCAGGACAACCATGTGCATTATCAGAGCGCAAAGGAAGATAGGTCCCAATAATAAAAGCCATATCAGCGTCAAGATCACCAAACAACAAAAAACAAGATTCAAGGACCAGTTTGATTTGAACTAGTCCTTTCTCTAATAAGGCTTTGTCTTTATCTTGGAATCTATGCATGCATGGACCGCAAGCATAGATATGCCCAAGCAACCTACTAGAGGTTGCCAAGCCATTAATAAAGGCTATCCAAAACTTATTGATGGATAGTTAGTTCACTCTTGTCTGGTGCAATGCTATGTGGTACAACGTTACGGGCCTGGTCTTCAATCATAGGTTTCAACTTAAGTGTTCTCTCACTAAAGGGTAGATGAAATCGTAAGAAAAATCTTTTAGTGGAAAGCATTAAGATGGACTTTGCCCTATTAATGCAAAATTTGGTTTATGATAGAGCCTAATTATCCATGATATTAATTATAAGAGTGTCCTAATCCAAATGAGATGACAAATGAACTAGGAACACATATGGGGTGGTTTGGCTTTTAATGGGAATTAGACAAGCTTCTGGTATGAGCAAAGGTCTCGATTTTTCAAATTTCAGGACCACCATCATATACTTATGATGTTTATTTAAAAACATAGAGCATAGCTTCAGAGTTTCAGAAAGAGCACTGGACCATTTACTATGATTTTGAGGCACGAAATGGCATATTGCTACTGCCTTGCTGGCTGTTTGGTACATCGTACATTAAGTAACAAAAGGTGTATATATGCCATACATACATATATATAAAAGCAGTACTAGTGGCTTTATGAAAGGGAGAAAGTAAAGGTCCCAGAGTGTGGAGCTGAGAAGAGATGGGTGGTGTTGCGTGGACAGAAGAAGAAGATCACTTGCTCAAGAAATGCATACAACAATATGGAGAAGGAAAGTGGCATCGTGTTCCTTTGCTAGCTGGTAAACTGAATTCAATTCAAATAATTTCTTAACAGTGAAACGGTTTGGTCAATTTTAGCAATTGGTTATGATTTATCAGATTTATGTATCAAACCAATGCAAAAACTGAAGACTCAGTGATTATGATTAGTTCCTTTTGACAGAGAAACATGTTTAGCGAAATTTCCAAAAACATAATACTCCTTTTTACAGTTCTTTTTCATCTCATTAAAATCTATTGCTTTTTGCAGGTTTAAACAGGTGCCGAAAGAGTTGTAGGCTAAGATGGCTCAACTATCTCCGTCCAAATATCAAGAGGGGAAATTTTGCGGAGGAAGAAGTGGAGATGATAATCAAACTCCACAAATTATTAGGCAACAGGTTAACTTAGAAGTTATAATCTTTCTTTATGGGGGGAGATATAATAATAGCATGCAATAAATGCTTATGGAAAGATACCTTAATATATGCTGGTGTTTCTGTTTTGTAAGCAAGCATAGAGGTATGACATGTACCATATTCATCATCATAAAAAGGACATGAAAAGATAGGAGGTTAAGGGCTTGTTTGATTCCCTTTTCACTTTCTTGTTTTAAAATCTGTTTTTTACAGGAATTTCATTCTTTTCAGTAATAAATTTCTCTTTTGAAATCTATACAGTTTGGAAAATGGTTTTCAAGACAGAGAAACAAAAGGAAGATGTTTTCTGATTATCTTTTGTTTTCTTCAAGTACTTTTGTTGAAGTGCTAAGAAGACAAACTTCAAGAAAAAGTTTAATTACTCATGTGATTCTTGTAGGTATTGAAGTTTTTTAGTCTTTAGGCCTTTATATATACAATTTTTAATTCTTCTTAGTTCCTATTAGTGGAATTAAAAGAGATTAACATCTTTATACCTTTTATCCCTTTTTAGTCTTTTTATTTTGAATGAGTTTGTAAATATGGCAAAAGACAAAGAAATTTTAGAAAATAAAAAAGAACTTTCGAAGACAGTAAAGAAAAAGGTCTAAGTTGGCTGGTACCCTTGTTTCAGGTGGTCACTGATCGCAGGAAGGCTACCAGGAAGGACTGCTAATGATGTGAAAAACTATTGGAACTGTCATCTTAGCAAAAAACTAAATGCTATAGAAGCTGAAGATAAACCTGTGAGCAGAGATGTCCAAGTGATTAGGCCTCAGGCTAGGAGTATTGGTTCAAGCTCAGTGAAAAGAAGGGAAGAGGGAGAGTCTCCAACAGAGAAAGCAGTTCAACAAGAGAGCAGCATGTCCTCTCTGACATTTGATGCTGATGGACAGAACCAAGTGGTGGAATCACAGGAAGACAACATATATGCATGCTTGGACCAACAAGGCATTGTTAATGAATTGTCAATGGACTTTCAATTAGAAGGATTTGAAGAAATGATGAATGGGGAGGGGAGTGGCAGCCAATGGGATTGGGGTGATTTGCTCCTTGACATGGATTTGTATAAGTGAGTTTTCTTCTTTGATCTTTTGACCTCTGTAGATGGTCCATCTCACTCACTGCTATGAACTATTCATATAATCATATTCAGCCTAACAAGGTTGTCCCAGTATTAGCCATTCCAAGTATGCATATATGGCTTTAGACAAGCCATAACTATCAAACAACAGTATTTATTTAATGGGCCTATGCCCTTTTTTCACACTTTTGTTCAACCTGGCCTACCCTTCTTTAAAGTCTTATTTTTCCATTTCTCTTTCAAATACTTTCACTCAACTTAAATAAGTCATATCAACTACTACATTAAAGAAAGATATAAATTAAAAATGAAATAATTATTTTTTATTGAAAATTATAGTAAGAATATTTTACTAACATTAAATATTGTATTTTTATGAAAACATTTTTTTTTTCATAGAAGTTTTGTGAACCACAATAAGTCACCACATCTTTAAGTTGACAAAACATTAATTGCATACATATACTAATATACTAATTTGTTTAATTGGACAACAATTTTACAGTCAACCAAATGAAGATAGAACTTCTCATTGAACATTAAATGAGTAACTTAACCCTTCACTGATTTTTCATATACAATACCCAATAACAGATATCCATTGTTAAAAGTAAAAGAATACCATTTTTTTTTCATAATCAGCATTCTTTGATGATCTAAATTCAACATGATTAAAAAAAATTCAACAATTTATTTACGTATTTACTTTTTTTTTTTTTTGTAACTGCCCTAATTATTAACTAAATCTCCCCATATCCAGATGAGAAATGTTACTTATGAAATTGGTATGAGAAAACAGGTCTCTGAATCTAATTATTAATTTGCTAGAAAAAAGTTAGGTTAGATGGAACTCTACAACTAGTAGGGATGTTCACCTATTATATTCGTTAATGATTAGGATAAAATCAAATCTAAACCAATTATTTTTAATGGTTTTAATTTGATTTTTAAATTTTTCAATCAACATGAATAAATATATTTAATGGATATTGGATATTTTATATTTATAATTCAGTGATGATAAAAATAGATTATTATATTTTTGAAAACCTTCATCGCCATATTGTCTATTTTATATACAAAATTAATTTTATTAAATAAAATGTATTGATTTTATTTATACTTGATGTACTACTTTTCTAAATTTATTATTCTATTTTATTGGTTATTTTTAGATGTGATAAAATGGGTTACTTCTATCAATTTTGACTCGATCTATTATTGCTTAACAAAAAAAGGTGGGGTGGAACAAAATACTCACAGTGAAATCTTGATCCATCTCGTTAAAAGATGAGTCATCCTTTTAGTTACTTTTTAAATTTTGTTAATTTTTTATTTTATTTTAATATATATATATATATATATATATATATATATATAAAGTACCTTTAGTTACATAATTTTTTAAAATTTTTAATTAATTAATTAGTGTATAAATTAGAATAATTATTTTCAAACTTAATTTGTCAGTGTTAATAATTTAAATTAACAATATTATATATTTGTATTATTTAAATAATATAATATAAAAAATTTAATTTTTAAAATTATTAAAAGAAACGAGTTAACAGGTCAACTTATCTCATCATATACATAATTTGTAAGTTTGATTAATTAGGTGGGTCAAGTTAAAGCAAATTGATGAATTAAAAATACTAATCTTGTTTGTCGCATTATGAGAGATTGGCATCGACGCATAAATTTAACCCAATTTGTCATGTCTACTTTGTTTTTTTTTTTTTTTTTTTTTTTTTTTTTTTTTTTTTTTTTTTTTTTTTTCATTTGTTGATTTGAGTAAAATTCAAAATTTAAATTTTAATTGACATAACGGAGGTTGACAATGGAGTTGTTGGTGCCATAAATCATGTCCTCCAACATAACCATTACAAATCACTTCCTTGTCGTAACAATGTTAGATGCAACCTCACATTATATTATGCATTTCCCTCGAGCTCAAAGACAAAGAAATCTAGAATAAGCTTGGAGAAAAATCAACTTCAAAATTTCAATATTATAAGATCTAAAAAGCAACAAACAATCATAAAATGTTTTCTAGACTTCATATCACATAAAAAGCATTTGGGCTTTCAAGCTTAAAAAAAAAACATAATTTCATAGTGAATCATAAAAAAACATGTTAAGATCCATCACAAAAGAGAAGTTATCTTAACCGAAGGCTTGCAAGCTTTGTAACATCACATAAGAGAAATAAGAGTTTTTGAAAAACTTTTTATTATAGATTCGGTACAATGATATGTGAGAGATGTTATATCTGAAACATCACAAAAAAGGATTTTTAAGAAATAGATCAGTTGAACTTTTAAATAATATAAAATTGTTCAAAAATCACAAAAAATGTTTCTGCATTTCTTTTTACTTAAGTTATTTAATAACTAGTGTGTTATTTAATAAGTAATGTAGATTTGATGATGCAAATTTTTGCATAATGAAATATCAAAGATCAAAATGAATAAGAAAGAAAGAAAAAACAAAAATTAAAAGAAAATAAATTGATTGCTAAATTATAAAAGTATAAATTTGAAAGTCATGATCAAGTTGGTTCAAGTAAAGAAGAATTCACCAATTATAATTCATAAAGTTGAAAAGAAAAGATAAAAGGATAGAGTTAACCAATCAGTGAAGGTATTGTAAATCTAACTATTAATGATTATTAGAATAAAAATTCTACTACCCTTTAAAGGACAAGATTGTGAAATACTACATAAATTTATTTATGTTAGAATAAGTTTAAAGAAAATAGACAATAGAATGTGTACATACATAGTAGACATAATATTTAAGTACAATATAACATCAAAGAATTAAGTAAAAAATATATCATTTACATTAGTTTGATTGAAAATAAATATTATTTTATATTATTCTTTGAAGAGTTATGTTGTATTTTTATATATTTATAAAAAAGAAGTCTCTTTTAAGAAAGGTAAAGTTGGATAAAAGACATCCTATAGATACAAAGACATAGAGGAAAGAGTTTCTCCTATATAATACATAAAATCCATGGAACAAGTTAAAAGTAACCTATAAATTGAATAAACATAAGCAAAGTTTTTATCTTATGTTGGTGAAATGTACTAGTATTTAATACATGATGAGAGTCTTCCATATCCTCATTAGAAAATAGACAATACTAACCTCAAACAAATTTAAGATGAAGTAACTATTGATCAAGTTAGAATGTCTCTTAACATCTCTTACAACCATATTGTTTAGGACTCATATACGAAGATAAGAAGAAAAAAAGTTTTTACAATAATGTTTTTGAAAAGAACAAAAGAAACTATCTTTCTACAAGCTATATATGAATATTATTAGATTGTTTGATGTATTTATCTTGTAATATCCTAAGAGTGTATCTAAGTTAATCAAAGTAGACTGTGTTATTGATTTCCATATTCTTCATAAGAAGTTAGTACTAGTCAAACATTGAAATCTCTGAGAGTGTGTACAAAGTTTGAAGAAACTATTGTGTAAAGAATATTTTGTAAGAGTATAAAATGTATGAAGAGACTATTATGTAAAGAACAATGTTTAGAATAAAGCTTGAAGATGCTATTGGAAAAGCAAAGAAGTAGAATGTGTGGATAAAAGCCAAATGAATAAATAATCATAACATGATAATAAGGAAATTGAAGTGCTTAAAATTCCCCACACCATCAATCCTTTAAATTCACTATATAACTCATTGATATTCACTCAAGTTGGGAGTTTTCCAACTTTTGAACATCAAACTTAGAATTTTCTCATTATACCTTTAAACATGACACATGCTTGCTTAATGTTGTCCTTTTTTTGAGCACAAACTATCCTTTTTTTTTTATAAATATATCTTTGTGTAATGACAATTACTAAAGTAATATAACATTTGTTAATTAAAAAAGTACCATCTACTTGAATAACCTGTCTTCAATATTTGAAGTCTTTGACACATCTCTTAAAAGACCAAAAGACATGGTCACATATAACAGCATGGATCTTGTACCTTTATCAATCATTGAAGAACTACTAATGTATTAAACTATTGTGGTTTCTTCACATATAGGGCATCCATAATGGATATTGATATTATAACTGCTTAAGTTACTATATGCTGAAAATTCATATTTATGGTGCAAAATACAACATTGGGCACAAAACTAAAATTTTCTTCATAATATGTATCTGTAACACCCAAAAAAAATAAATTAATTATCAACATCTAATCTATCTAAAACAGTAGTTAAAACATAATGCATAATAAAGATATTTATATCGACCATTCACTAACATTGTATTTCAAAAGATTTCCTTCTTCATAGGAAATTAAAGCATAACTAATTACATTTACACATATATACATATAAACAAAATAAGATTTTTGTTTTTCAAAAAGCTTTTAAGGCTGCAACTGGCTCATTCAAGAGCACCTTCCACAGTACCATCTGCAATATTACCTGCTCCCGTGTATAACACGATCATCGCAGTAGAAACAAACACACACCACAAACAAGAAAGGGTAAGCTAGTAATTCAAAATATCTCAATTAATCTCAAATAATCACAAGTATACATCATTTAACACATAACAATCAATTGACAACATCTATCATTCAACTCAAGACATCATATAAT